>OATT01000273.1_pt1 | contig 55188 bp, 47 predicted proteins | sample 1476071 | NCBI WGS metagenome assembly OATT01 (sample SAMEA2579989, study PRJEB22360) | human gut metagenome | biome: human gut; feature: human-associated habitat; material: faeces | place: Denmark | collected 2008/2010 | reverse complement strand
AAACGACTTTGGCCCTGCGGAGGCCGTAGGCCGGAGTCAGACCCGGCCGGTGGAGGTTATCAGAATGCTATCGCCACCAAACACTTTTATTTTTTATAAGAGATCACGATATGGCGGAATGGTTCATCACCAGCGGATTCTGTGACGATATGTTTATCATCATGCAACGCGGTATGAATGATTTTGCGTTCAAATGCATTCATAGGTTCTAAGGAAACCTTTTGACGGTTACGTTTTACCTTAGAAGCAAGGCGTTTTGCAAGGTTGATCAACGTTTCTTCACGACGAGCGCGGTAATTTTCCACATCCACCACGATGTGACAATGGCCAGACACCTCTTTGTGAGCCACCAAATTCGTTAAATATTGGATAGCATCAAGGGTTTGACCGTGTTTACCAATCAAGATACCAAGGTCTTCACCATGTACTTGGAATGTGATTTTATCAGCGGTAAACATCTTTTCAATCATCACGATAAGGCCCATTTGAGCAAACATCTTTTCAAGGAATTCCTTACCTTTTTCAGCGATGATTTGTTGTGTTTCTTTTGAAAGCTCTTGTTTAGCTTTCACAGATACCGGAGAATCATCAACCGATTCAGCCACATCGCATTCATCAGTCGCAACAGGCATATCTGATACAGCATCAGAAGTCTCAGCGATGACTTCTTTTTCTTCTTCCGTAGCCGCAGCTGCTACCGTTGTATAGAACAAACGAACCACAGCTGGTTTACGGCCAATACCTAAAAAACCATTAGAAGGTTGTTCAATAACCTTTGTTTCTACCAATTCACGGCCATCTATAGAAAGTTCTGCAACCCCTTTAGCGATGGCATCTTCAATCGTTTTAGCAGATACATCGATAAATTCCATAGTGTCTCCTATTTTGTAGCTTCTAAGCCTTTGTAAATGAAATGTTGTTGCACCAATTGGAACACATTGGATACAATCCAGTAAATAACAAGACCAGATGGGAAATTCAAGGAAATGTAACCGATGAACAATGGCATAAAGATTTGCATAATCTTTTGTTGTTGTGCAGCGGCACCACTAGCACCCATACCAGTTTGTCGGGACATAAGCCATGTGGACAAAGCACTCAATACTGGCAAAATGTAGTATGGATCTGATTCGCCAAGGCTAGGAAGCCATAAGAAATGTTCGAATTCAGGATTGTAAGGATATCCTTGCAATGCGTAGAAAATAGCAATCAAGAACGGCATTTGCACCAATAAAGGCAAGCAGCCAGCCAATGGGTTTACGCCCATTTCTTTGTACATAGCGCCCATCTCAGCTTGTAACCGTTGAGGGTCGTTTTTGTATTTTTCTTGAAGCTCTTTCATGCGAGGTTGTAACTCTTGCATTGCTTTCATAGATTTAATTTGTTTTACTGTCAACGGCGCTAAAATTGCTTTAATAATGACAGTAATGATGATAATAGCCACCCCATAGCTTGGGAAGCCGACCATGTCAGTAAAGTTGAAAGCATATGTCACAAGTGTGCGCATAAATTCAACTAGATAGTTAAAAATTTCCATTGTTTCTCCTTCGAGTGCAGGTCTAAATTGAGTTCCTTCGCGCATCCATATATCGTTATGGTATGGTCTAAATTTCATCCATACAGATGCTCAGGTATTTCCAAAACTGTGCTCACTCAAACTAATGTCAATTGTGAAAGTTGTACTAGTCTTATCTTTCACCAATACCAAATTAAGGAACAGGATCATACCCGCCCTTGTGGAATGGATGACAACGCAAAATGCGTTTTAGCCCAAGCCAGCTACCTTTCAAAGGCCCATATTTTTCAATGGCCTGCAGTGTATATGCGGAACAAGTGGGATAATATCGGCAACATCCCGGTTTGAGAGGGGAAATGGCAATCTGATAGAAGCGAATAACGAGCCATAAAACAAAGGTAACCCCTCGTTTTATAAGATTTAATAAAGTTATACATGTATCTTTCATAGAATTCACCATGATTGGATTAGCGTATGTATCTAAGACATTTCCACCAAATCCATATACCTCATAATACGCGAATAGGACCAAAGCATAGCGCTGTCCATGCTTGTGGTCCTATATAGGATTATACTAAGAGCTTGCTTTTACGCAATAAGTACAGTATTTCCTTTTCCGCTCGTTCATAGGTTGCGTCCTTCAGAGGGCCACGTCCAACGATAACAATATGATACCCTTCGCGAATTTGATGCTGATTGAGGCGATATACCTCTTTCATAAGGCGACGTGCTCGATTGCGTTCAACCGCACAACCCACCTTTTTACCCGTCACAAATCCGATGCGAGTCTTTTGCTTCGCTACAGGCATACGATATAACACACATAGGCGTCCTACCTCGTACTTACCATGCTTATACACAAGGCGATATTCATTATTGTTTATAATACGTCTCGTTTTATCTAAGCGGTAATCCATTGTATCGTCCGAGTCCTATAGAATAGAAAAACTTGGCAAGAGCGCCAAGTTTTCTGAAAGCTCTTGCTGAGCCATTATATTATGCAGATAAGCGTTTTCTGCCTTTAGCACGTCTTCTTTTTAATACGAGACGGCCACCGATAGTTTTCATGCGTTCACGGAAACCATGGGTACGTTTTCTCCAAAGAGTATTTGGTTGATATGTACGTTTCATTAGTAAAACACCTCCTCGTTATATATTTGTTTTACTTATACCATAACAGGGTAATTATAGAGGGAAAACGCAAATCTGTCAATAAAAAACAGGTGTTTTCTTAGCATTTTTAGTATGTGCGAAACCGATATCACACTATTTTTGAATATATAATTTGTTTGCTGCCAACATTTTCATAATTTAGTAATGAGGAAAGGGCCATGATTTTTCGCTCCACCGGCCAGGTCTGACTACGGCCTGCGGCCTCCGCAGGGCCAAAGTCGCTGCAAAATCATGGCCCTTTCCTCATTCTACTGTAACTATGAAAACGTCAAACAAATTATATTGCATTCAAAGATCATCCTATCGGTTTCGCAAATATTAAAAACAAACAAGTAAATACCTGTTTTTTTATTGAAACAGATTGCGCGCACCTTCTCTTGGCGGGGAAGACAGAATCTACTATTTTAGAGCAACATACATACACCTCTTTTGAAATAGAACAGTCCTGTTCTATTTCCGGAACACCCTATACACATACCTATTTCGAATTACTACACGCCTGTTCTTTTTTTCGGTACACCCTATACACATACCTATTTTGAATTAGTACACGCCTGTTCTATTTTCCACAACACCCTATATACATACCTATTTCGAATTAGTACACGCCTGTTCTATTTTTCGTAACACTCTATACACATACCTATTTTAAATTAGTACACGCCTGTTCTATTTTCCGGAACACCCTATATACATACCTATTTTGAATTAGTACACGCCTGTTCTATTTTTCGGAACACCCTATACACATACCTATTTTGAATTAGTACACGCCTGTTCTATTTTTCAAAACTCCCTATACACATATCTATTTTGAATTAGTACACGCCTGTTCTATTTTCCCCATTCCCATATGAAATTTGTTTATTTTGACTATTTTTGATCAAAAGAGGTGAGGTTATCATTTTTTTGCGACTTTGGCCCTGCGGAGCCCGTAGGGCGTAGACAGACCCGGCCGGTGGAGTAAAAAAATGATAACCTTACCGACCTACGCAAAAATACGAAAATAAACAAATTCCATAAAAGTTATCCACAGATTGAATGACAATCTTCCTCATTTTTGGTACAATCATAATTGAAATTGGTAAAAAATATATATTTTTATAAGTTTTTTTCGGATAGTTTAGAAAAGTTATCCACATTTTTTCTCTTTTAACCTGTGAATAGTATAAACTCAGTATTTATAAGGTTGGAAGGGAATTTTATTTTCTCTTATTCACAAGTTGTGCACAGGTTATTCACAGGCATTTGTGGTTTTTCCACAGTTTTAGAATAAGTTATGCACATAATAACGAAAGTTATACACATTTTTAGTAAAAGTTATACACAAGAGGAACAAAATGCAAGCAGCTGATATTAATGATATATGGGAACGTATATTACAAGTAGCAAAACAAACACTGCCGCCTGCGATTTATTCAAGTTTGAGTACTTCTCTCATACCGATGAGTATAGATAATAATTCTATACACATTGGGGTTATGCAGAGTTTTATAAAAAGTGTCATCGAATCTCAGCAAACGGTCAGTAAGTTGTTAACAGATGCCATCAAGCAAGTGACAGGCAAAGAATTAAATATGGTTTTATTGGATTTGTTTCCACAAAAGGATGATGTTCCAACAGCACCGCATGTAGCAGATACTTTCACAGAAAATACTAGTACGAACACTATAGAAAATACGGTGGTAAGTGACGCGGACAACATCGATAAAAAATCCTCTAAACCTACAAAGCAGGAGGTTCCATATCAAGAGGAATTTTACACACCGGTGTACGCAGATCCTGTGTATATCCAGCGTAAAGAGGTGGACGAGTTAATTCCAGATGAACCGATGTTTCCTGTAGATCAGCCACAAATGGTGCAAACGTTGCAATCTACGGATATTCCTATCGATTTGTCATCGTCTCAGCTCAACAGTGGGTATCGATTTGATAATTACATTACAGGCAATGCGAACCGCATTCCGTTTGGAGCAGCCCAAAATGTGTCGGAGCATCCTGGTGGTGATTATAATCCGCTCTTTATCTACGGTCCATCGGGCCTCGGTAAAACGCATTTGATGCACGCCATCGGCAATGCCATCGTTGAAAGATATCCTAATCTCAAGGTGATGTGCACAACGAGCGAAAAGTTCATGAATTTATTCATCGAATCCATACGCAAGCGGCAAGGAGAGTTGTTCCGCAATACGTTCCGCAACATCGACGTATTGCTCATCGATGATATTCAGTTTTTGGAAAATAAAGAGGGCACGAAAACAGAGTTTTTCAACACCTTCAATGAATTATTGGACAATAACAAGCAAATCGTCCTCACCAGCGATACCATGCCAAACGACATGGATCAGTTTGAAGAACGCTTGCGTTCTAGATTCCAAGCTGGCTATGTGGCGACCATGGAAAATCCAGATTTGGAAACGCGTATCGCCATTTTGAAAGCCCTCGTTGAAAAGGAAAACAACAAGAATCGTAATCTCGTTATCGACAACGATGCCATCAACTACGTGGCATTGCAATTCGATGAAAACATTCGCGTACTACAAGGGGCTTTCAATAAACTCATCGGTACTGCATCCTTAGAACAACGGACCAGCAGCATCGATTTGGAGTACACGAAGAAAACATTATCCGATATCATCACGACGGAACGGGTAACACTTATCGACATCGAGTCCATTCAAGACTTTATCAGTACCTATTTTAATATTAAGAAACAAGATTTGTTAGGAAAGAAACGGAAGGCTCAGTTCGCATTTCCACGGCAAATTGCCATGTATTTGTGTCGCGATGTGATTAATGAAAGCTACCCACAAATCGCAGCGGCTTTTTCCAGAGATCATACGACGATTTTGCATGCATACGATAAAATCAGCAAAGAAATCGACAAGAATCCGGAAACGAAACAGATTATCCTAGACATCAAATCTAAACTGTCATCACTCAACTAAAACGGGTGTGGATAACTCTGTGGATATGTTGTGTATAAATCTGTGGATATTGAGGAATTTAATATTTTCTGTGATTATGTGGATAACCTAAAACAAGGTATACACATACTTATCCACAACTGTGGAAACGCATGAAATCTAGAAAACTTTCACATGTACACACATTCACAGCGCCTACTACAAATACTACTAAACTAACAAACAAATCAAAAACATATTAGAAAACAGATCTATCGTTGATTATCTATAGAGCACCAACGAAAATCGCACAACGAATATTACAAACAAGGAGAGTATTTACGTTATGAACATCAAATTCCCTAAGGCCAATCTCCAAAAAGCCATTAACGTTCTACAAAAAGTATCACAAAATAAAACAAGTTCAAATCTACCAGGTTCCATTTATATAACAACAAAAAACAATCAAGTGGAACTACAAGGCAACGATTTTGAATTGGGCATTAAATTAACAATCGACGCCGATATCTTAGAACCAGGTACATTAGTGGTTGCTTCTCGTTACTTCCAAGAATTAATCCGCAAATTACCAGGTGAAACGATTCAATTGAGCAAACCTGAGGATGGCAATACGCTAAAAATCACATCCGGTTCCTCTGAATTTAATTTAGTAACCTTGCATCCAGATGATTTCTCCTTAGTAGAACAAATTCACGACCAAGATTATGTCAATATCGATAGTCAAGCTATGAAAGAACTTATCGACCTTACGAACTATGCAGCAGCAAGCGACGATGATCGCCCTGTATTTGCTGGTGCTTTGCTGGAAATCAAAGATGCAAACGACAAAGAAGTGACTATGGTTGCTACTGATACTCATCGCATGGCGGTTAAAAAGGTAACCATCGATGAACCTGCGACCTCCCCTATGCGCGTTATTATTCCAACAAAGGCTTTGGCAGAAGTATCTCGTTTATTGCCAACCGATAATCCTTCTATTATTAAAATCATTTGGAACCGTACACAAATCGTATTCATGTTCGAATCCATCTACATTATTTCCCGTTTAATCGAAGGCACGTACCCAGAATACGAAAAGGTAATTCCTGCTCAATTCGACTCCAGTGCCGTTGTAGACCGCAAGGACTTTGCCGGTGCTGTTGATCGTGTATCCTTGTTAGCAAAAGATATGAGTTATAACGTTATTCGCTATGATTGGTCCGAAGAACAAGTGACTTTGTCCAGTCAAAATGCTGAAATCGGTATGGCGAAGGAAGAAATTCCTGTGGAATTTAAGGGCACACCATTCACGATTTCCTTTAATGGTCGTTATATTTCCGATATTTTGCGTCACAGCACAGGCGATAACATCCACATGTATTTAAAACAAAATGGTCCTGTTGTGATTCGCCAAGATAATAATCCGAACTATACCTATGTAGTAACACCTGTTCGTACAAATTCTTAATTCTGTAATTTGTCCACCATAGGAGGACGTTATGAAACAACAACCTGTACCAATCCATACGGAGTACATTCAAATCGATCAATTGCTTAAATTAGAAGGCGTCATTGAAACAGGGGGCCAAGTAAAAGGTCTTATCGATGATCAAGTGCTGACATTAAATGGCACCATCGTTACAGAAAAACGCAAAAAATGTCGCGTTGGCGATGTGATTGGTGTAGAAGGCCTCGATGTGGAATTCATCGTTACAAAAGAGGAGGCATAATCGGTGAGAATTAACTCACTGCAATTGTTCCAGTTTCGCAACTATAAGGATTTAACCCTTGATTTGCAGCCTGAAATCATCGTCTTGTACGGTATCAATGGGGCTGGTAAAACCAATATTTTAGAGGCTATTTACGTCGGTACCATTGGTAAAAGCCACCGCACAAATGATACGTCGGATATGCTTTTATTTAACGCTAATGAAGCGGGCATTGTAGTGAACTTTGAGAAAAAGGAGACACCGCAAAAGGTTAATATCAAGCTATTTCGACAAGGTCCTAAGGATATCCGCTTAAATGATACTAAGATTTCGCAAAAGGAATTGATTGGTACTTTAAATACGGTCATCTTCTGCCCAGAGGATTTACAGCTCATCAAGGGCAGTCCATCTGGTCGTCGCAGATTTTTAGATATGGAAATATCCCAAACGAGCGCTACTTATTATCATCAATTATTGCAATATAATCGTTTATTGCAACAACGGAATACATTATTAAAGGAATATCGGGGTAAACAGAATATTCCTCTTGCTGAATGGGATGTACAACTGGCGGATATGGCGGCTTTCATCGTAAAAAAACGGATGGAAAGTTTAAAGAAAATCAATTTGCTTATCGATTTGATGAATCGTAAATTGACGGGAGGCCTAGAAAATCTCACCATAGGCTATGAACAACCATATGGGGAAGAGGGTCATATGGTGTACACGAAGGAGGCCTTTTACGATTTATTGCAAGAGGCATTGCCTCAAGATCGTCATCGCATGACCACAAGCGTAGGTCCTCATCGCGATGATTTACGATTCTTTTCCGATGCTATCGATTTAAAAAAGTTTGGATCCCAAGGGCAACAGCGGACGGCTGTGCTTTCACTAAAACTGAGCGAATTAGAATTCATCAAATCCGAAGTAGGCGAATATCCCGTATTGCTCTTAGACGATGTGTTGAGCGAGCTCGACGAGGCGAGACGGAACAATTTGTTGCAGTTCATTCATAAACGCATTCAAACCGTCATTACCACGACGGATATACATGATTTTGAAAACATGCAAGGTGTTCAATTTATTCAATGTCAGGAGGGGCACATCCATTATGGAAAGCCTTGAAATGTGCTTACCTGGTGGCCTACATGAATTAGGTTTACTGGAACAATTTAAACTGAATACACTCATTCATCATTGGCGTGATGTGGTGGGCCCCATTTATGCTGGTCATACGCGCATTATCGACATCAAACCTCCGAAAATTGTGCTCAGCGCGGATAATTCGCAGTGGATGCAAGAGGTTAAGATGAACCAAAAACGCATCCTCAAGGCCATTAATGACTATTATAAAAGTGATATCATCACTGAAATGGGCCTTATTATGCATCGGCAGAGCTATGTGAAAGAAACGGTGAATACTGAAATTTTGAAAATAGATATGCCCGACATCGATGGCTATATCGACATGTCGAAAATCGTCTTGTCTAATGATGATATGAAATCTATTGATGCTATGGTTGAAAGCTTAGCAGAAGATACATTAAAAGAACCGTTTCGAAAGGTGCTCATTAGCAGCCGCAAAAAGGAAGTCTATTTGCTAGAACACGGCTATCATCGATGCGAGCACTGTCATACGTTGATGAGCAGGCAAACAAAATATTGTGTGTCCTGCGAATATGAAATGCATCGCAATCATATTAATGATATAAAAACACAAATCAGACGACATCCGTACATAAAATATAGCGAAGCTCAACAATACATCAAATGTACCTTTAAAGACTTTTCCATAGCCATGCGAGAATTGATTTATTTTTATTTAGATAAGGTCTACCATGGGTCTACGAGCCGAAACCATATGTACATGGCTACCATGCTCATCACCCATAAACGGCTTGAAGAACTGACAGACCAGCACGTTATCAACCTGTGTAATAAATATAGATCAAAATTCCTTAGCGAAGAAAAAATTAAAGAGCTAAATATGCTAAGGGGTATATTGGAATAGCATTAGGATGTGTGAGGTGGATAGGGAGTACTTTCGCAGCGACTTTGGCCCTGCGGAGCCCGTAGGGCGTAGACAGACCCGGCCGGTGGAGCGAGAAAGCACTCCCTATCCACCTCAAAAGAATAAGGAGATTTATGTACTTACATATTGGCGATAATTTTAGTATCCCTATGAATTCAATTCTTACGATGATTCATGCGGAGTCTGGTAAGCATCATAGGACGGGCATTTCACATTATGACGCAGAGGTTATATATATTGTGCCCGAGGATAAGGTAAAGACGTATATTGTAACAGATGATGGTGTGTATGCATCTGGTATATCACTTAAAACGCTTAAAAAACGGATTGATGAGTTTTATATGCTTTTAAGTAGCAAATTATAGGGCTTTCACGATATAAGCAATCTATAGTATAATAAAGAGATAATTTAGCACCGCAGATGTGTTGTGTATTAGCATATTGCGGTTTATGTCGTTAGGAGGAGTTTGTTTAATGGCTGAAGAAAATTATGGCGCTCAGAATATACAAGTTCTTGAGGGTCTAGACGCGGTCCGTAAACGCCCAGGGATGTACATTGGTAGTACGTCCATTCGCGGTTTGCATCACCTCGTTTATGAAGTAGTAGACAATTCAGTGGACGAAGCGCTCGCAGGGTATGCGACGCATATCGAAGTATCCATTAATGAAGATAATAGTATTACCGTTGTCGATGATGGTCGTGGTATTCCAACAGGAATGCATGAGTCCGGCATGTCTGCGGTAGAGTTGGTTTTAACAAAATTGCATGCTGGCGGTAAATTCGGCGGTGGCGGCTATAAGGTGTCCGGCGGTCTTCACGGTGTAGGTATTTCCGTAGTTAATGCGTTGAGTGAATGGACTAAGGTTCAAGTATCTCAAAATGGTATCATTCAAGAAATCGATTTTGCCCGTGGTCATAAAACATCTGAATTGCACGAAATTGGCAAAGCAGAAGGTACTGGTACGACTGTTATTTTCAAACCAGATTCTGAAATTTTTGAAACGACGGTGTTCAATTTCGATACATTGAAAATTCGTTTACAAGAGTTGGCATTCCTTAACAAAGGCCTTCGCATCACATTGAGCGATTTGCGCCAAGAGGAACCTCGCATTGAAAGCTTTCATTACGAAGGTGGTTTAAGTTCTTTCATTACATTCTTAAACGAAAATAAGGAAGTTGTTAACCCAACTGTTATAGACATCGAAAATACAAAGGATGACGTTGTGGTAGACGTGGCGTTGCAATACAATGATAGTTACAGCGAAAACTTGTTGTCCTTCGTAAACAACATCAATACTGTTGACGGCGGTACCCATTTATCCGGTTTCCGTGCTGCCTTGACGCGTACCCTCAATGATTATGGCCGTAAATCCGGTTTGATCAAGGAAAATGAAAGCAATCTTTCCGGCGAGGATGTACGTGAAGGTTTGACAGCGGTTGTGTCTGTGAAAGTATTAGAACCTCAGTTCGAAGGTCAAACTAAAACGAAACTTGGCAATAGCGAAGTTAAAGGTATTACCGATGTTATCGTATCTGAAGGTCTTAAAACATTCTTTGAAGAACATCCACAAGATGCGAAGAAAATCATCGAAAAAGCAACGATGGCAAGCCGTGCTCGCGAGGCAGCTCGTAAGGCCCGCGATTTGACACGCCGTAAAAATGCGTTGGAAGTATCCAGCCTTCCTGGTAAATTAGCGGATTGTTCCGAAAAAGATACATCTATGACAGAAATTTATCTAGTCGAAGGTGATTCTGCGGGCGGTTCTGCAAAACAAGGTCGCGATCGTCGTTACCAAGCGATTTTACCATTGCGTGGTAAAATTCTTAATGTAGAAAAGGCACGTCTTGATAAGATTTTAGCGAATAACGAAATTCGTTCCATGATTACTGCATTCGGTACAGGCATTGGCGACGAATTCGATATTACAAAATCCCGTTATAACAAGATCATCATTATGACAGATGCGGACGTTGATGGTGCTCACATCCGTACATTGCTTCTCACATTCTTCTACCGCTATATGAAACCATTAGTAGAAGAAGGCCATATCTACATCGCACAACCGCCTTTATACCAAATTAAAAAAGGCAAATCTCATTGGTATGTGTACTCTGATGCAGAACTTACAGCTAAGCTTGATGAAGTAGGCCGTGATGGTATTACAATTCAACGTTACAAAGGTTTAGGTGAAATGAATCCTGAACAATTATGGGAAACAACAATGAACCCTGAAAATCGTACGATTTTACAAGTTAGCTTAGAGGATTCTATCGAAGCTGATAAAATCTTTACGGTGCTCATGGGCGACAAGGTTGAACCTCGACGTAAATTTATTGAAGATAACGCAAAATATGTGCGCAATCTAGATTTGTAAGAGGTGACCCATGGCAGATAATCAGAATACTAACGTAGAATATACATCTAATACTCAAAAACATTTAAAACGATCCCTCAAAGCGCGTCATATGAATATGATTGCCTTGGGTGGTGCCATCGGTACAGGCTTATTCGTAGCCGGTGGTGAAGTCGTAAGTACCGCTGGTCCTGGTGGTGCTCTTGTGGCCTATGGCCTCATCGGCATCATGGTATATTTCCTCATGACATCCCTTGGGGAAATGGCGACGTACTTGCCGATTCCAGGTTCTTTCGGAACCTACGCAAAACGCTATGTAGACCCTGCCTTTGGCTTTGCCTTAGGTTGGAACTACTGGTTTAACTGGGCCATTACATTGGCTGCCGAAGTACTGGCAGGGGCGCTCATCATGAAATATTGGTTCCCTGACATACCGGCCATCGTTTGGTCCGCATTATTCCTGTTAATTCTATTTGGGCTTAACTATTTGTCCACTCGTTCCTTTGGTGAAAGCGAGTACGTATTCTCGTCCATCAAGGTTATTACCGTTTTCGTATTCCTATTCTGTGGCTTTATGCTCATCTTTGGTATCGGCGGTACATCCCCTGGATTTGAGAATTGGACAGTAGGGGAAGCACCATTCGTAGGAGGTTGGGAATCCATCCTTGCTATCTTCATGGTGGCTGGTTTCTCCTTCCAAGGTACTGAGCTTATCGGCGTAGCCGCTGGAGAAGCAGAAGACCCTGAAAAGAACGTGCCTAAAGCGATTAACTCCATCTTCTGGCGCATCCTATTGTTTTATATTGGGGCTTTCATAGTTATCGGTTTCCTCATTCCATACACTGATCCAAATCTATTGAATTCCAGTGTAGAAAACGTATCCATTTCTCCATTTACACTCGTATTTGACCGTTTTGGATTCGCGTTTGCAGCTAGCTTTATCAATGCTATCATCTTAACTGCCGTATTGAGTGCTGGTAACTCTGGCCTCTATTCCTCTACGCGTATGCTTTACGCACTCGCTAAGGAAGGTCAAGCACCACAAATCTTTGCAAAACTCAACAAACGCGGTGTTCCAGTTCCTGCATTGATATTGACTACAGCCATTGGCTTGTTTGCATTCCTTACAAGCTTTATCGGCGAAGGTACAGCGTATACATGGATTGTTAACATCTCCGGCCTTTGCGGTTTCATCGCTTGGGTAGGTATTGCCATTTCCCATTATCGCTTCCGCCGTGCGTTTATTGCACAAGGTAGAGACCTTAAAGAATTGCCTTACAAGGCGTGGTTATTCCCAGTTGGTCCAATCTTGGCGTTCATCCTATGTGTTATCATCATCTGTGGCCAAAACTACTCCGCTTTCACAGGCGATCCCATCGACTGGTCCGGCGTATCCGTTGCATATATCGGATTGCCTATCTTCTTCGCTGTTTACATAGGTTACAAATACATCAACAAAACTAAACTCGTTCCGTTGAAAGAAGTAAATCTAGACCGCGATTTTGACAAATAAAAACGCAATACAATTAGACCTATTCATTATGAAAGTAGTGAATAGGTCTTTTTTTATACATGCAGTATTAGGTTATTGTTTTTATATGAAAGCTATCATTATGAGATTGTTTTTCTATAAAAGCCTTGCTATAATGAATCAAAATATATTGTATTTAATTAGAGAGGATATAATTATGATTATTACCACAACTATGCATATTGAAAATAAACCTGTACAAGAGTACAAAGGTATCGTATTTGGTGAGGTCGTAGAAGGCCGTAACTTTGTAAAAGATTTCATGTCTGGTATTCGTGACATCGTTGGTGGCCGCAGCGGAAGCTATGAAGATTCCTTAATGAGTGCACGCCAAGCAGCAATCGATGAAATGGCAAAACGAGCTAGCAAAATTGGTGCTAACGCCGTTATTGGCGTATCATTCCAATACAGCACCGTAGGGGCACAAAATGGTATGCTTATGGTGACATGTAATGGGACGGCCGTTGTAATTTAATCAATATTAATAGGATAAGTAGTGTCTCCTCACTCCATTGGCTATACGGCCTAAAGGCCTACCCAAAAGTCGTTCGAAAACACTACTTATCCTATTTTGCTTAAAATTCCACCGGCCGGGTCTGACTCCGGCCTTCGGCCTCCGCAGGGCCAAAGTCGCATAGAAGTCATGTTCAGCTTTCCTTATTAAATACGACAGGCTAAATTAGAGAAAAAGGCAGCAGATCACAAAATCTGCTGCCTTTTAGTGTGCAATAATGGGGCTCTTAAAAAATTAGAACAGGCGTGTACTAATTTAAGAAAGGTGTGTATAGTGCTTTTTAGAAATAGAACAGGCGTGTACTAATTTAAGAAAGGTGTGTATAGTGCTTTTTAGAAATAGAACAGGCGTGTAGTAATTTAATAAAGGTGTGTATGGTGCTTTTTAGAAATAGAACAGGCGTGTAGTAATTTAATAAAGGTGTGTATAGTGCTTTTTAGAAATAGAACAGGCGTGTACTAATTTAAAAAAGGTATGTATGGTGCTCTTAAAAAATAGAACAGGCCTGTTCTATTTTAAAATAGGGATATGTATGTAAGGCAATATAAAACAGCAGGGCTGCCACCCTGCTGTTTTTCTTTGTTGCGTGAATACTTGGAACTAATTTATTTTATCTTATACCATGTTGCGTACATAACTGGTAATACGATGAGTGTTAGTATGGTTGCTACGAGTAGACCGCCGCTGAATGCGATGGCGAGTGGGCTCCAGAATACGGATCCCATGAGTGGTATCATACCAAGGATGGCCGCGATGGCGGTTAGCATGATTGGTCTGAAACGCAATGTAGCGGAGTTGATGATGGCTTCGCGGGCAGATTGTCCTTCGGCGCGGTGAATTTCGATTTGGTCCAACAGGATGATGGAGTTACGAATAATCATACCGGAGAGGGCAATGATGCCGAGTATGGCCATAAATCCAAGTGGTGTACGCGTAATATTTAAGGCCAGTACAACACCGATGAGTCCAAGCGGGGCTGTAAATAGGGCCATAAACATAAGGGCAATTCTCTTTAATTGGAACATGAGAATCGTCATGATCGCAAAGAGCATGATTGGCATTGGGACGAGCAATTTTTGTACAGCAGTAACGCTCTTTTCAGCAGAACCATCGAGATCAATAGTATAGCCAGTTGGTAAGTCTTGACGATATTCAGCAAGTTTATTGTAAATTTCTTTCGTCTTAGCATTGCCGAGCACGCCAGGTCCTACATTAGCATGAATGCTAATGGTTGGCATCATGTTGCGGTGCCAAATAATGCCTTCCTCTTGGCTCATAGAAATCGTTGCGATTTGGCTGAGCGGTACATAGGAACCATTTCCTGTTTGGATTGGTAATGATGAAAGTGCCGCTAAGTTGTGGTTTTCATTGCCGCTTAATCTGAAAGTAACAGGAATGGTTTGGTTTCCTTCGTAGTATTCACCGGATTTTGTACCGGATAATAAACTTTGTAGATGAAGCGATACGGCATAACTATTAATGCCTAGCATACGCGCTTTATCTGGGTCGATGTGGATTTGAGCAACTGGCTCTGTATCCGGCCAATCGAAGGCGATATTATGTAAATCTTTATCCTCCTGCATTTTGGCTTTCACATCGTTTGCAATCGTTTTAACCTCAGATGCATCAGGACCTGATATGCGGAGCATAACAGGGTATTTGGACGGCGGTCCGATTTGGACGAATTGCATATTGATGAGCGCCGATGGATATTGATCGTTTAGTTGATCTTGTAAATCCTTGAATAACGCATCTCGATCCTCTAGGGATTTGGTAACGATGATGGTTTGCATGAAGTTAGCACGCGGCAATTCCGGTTCTAAGGTTAATACAAACCGCGGCGACCCTTCGCCTACATAAGTGGTGAAATGATCGATATGTTCGTTATCCTTTAACAAAGCATCCAACGATTTAGCTTGGCTTTGGGTATAATCGATGGACGAGCTTTGAGGAAATTGCATAGATACGATGATTTCATTCCGTGTCGATGATGGGAAAAATTCCTGTTTGATGAGCGGGAATGAAAGCAGGGATAGGATGAAAGCCCCTAATGTTAGGAGTAATACGGCCTTATGATGTCCTAGTGCCCAGTGAAGGAGGCTTTCAAAACGAGCATAAAAAACGGTTTTCAGACGATGCATGATATGATCGCGACGAGTCCATTCCGACTCGGGTTTCTCGGCCTTATTTTCGATAATCTTATAGCCCAAGACCGGACTGACAAGAACGGACGCAATCCAGGATAGGATGAGGGCCATAAAGACACCGATGGACAGGGATTTCGTGAATTCCGCAACCATGCCTTCCGCCAAGGCGAGAGGCAAGAACCCGGCACAGGTAATGAGCGTACCGGACAGCATCGGAAAGGCCGTTGATTCGTAGGCGAACGTAGCAGCGCGCCAGTGGTTAAAGCCCTCTTCGAGTTTAACGCTCATCATTTCTACGACGATAATGGCATCATCAACGAGCAGGCCCAGCGCCAAGATGAGGGCGCCAAGGCTAACCTTATGCAAATAAATGCCATTTTCATACATCAGTACAAAGGTGGTGGACACGACGACCGGAATGGTGAGGGCCACCACGATGCCCGTCCGAATACCAAGGGACGCAAAGCTGACGAGCAATACGATGGCGATGGCTTCGAATAAAGATTGCGAGAAATCGCCGATGGATTCCTTAACGATGTGTGGCTGATTCGACACTTGGTCGAGGCTTAACCCTGCAGGAATCGTCGTTTTTAGCTCTTTCAGTTTTGTATCAATCGCCTTGCCAAAATCGATGTTATTCGCACCAGCATCCATGGAAATGGCGATGCCAATGGCCGGTTTGCCTTCGTAATAGAACTGAGGACTGGATGGGTCCTTATAGGTCATCGTTACGTCCGCAATATCGCCGAGGCGAATCGTTTGGTTATTGATGCGAACTGGCATATTTTTGACCGCATCGACGCTATCAAAGACGCCGTTAATGCGTAAATATACATTATTCGTATCCGTATTGACCATGCCCGCCGGCACCATGGCGCTTTGCTGTTTAAGGGCCGTCAATAATTGTTGCGTGCTCACCTGATACGATGCGAGCTTGTCCTTGTTAATCGTTACATCTAAGGACTTTTCTTGCACCCCGATGAGAGTGATCTTCTTAACGTTCGGAACAGATAAGAGTTGCCGTTTTAAATTTTCCGCCTGTTGTCGTTTTTCTTCGTACGAGAATTCGTCACCTGAAAGTGCGTAAATGGTGCCATATACATCATCGAATCGATCGTTAATAGATGGGCCTTGCACACCGGATGGCAAAGATTTCCATTCGTCATTGATCATATTTCGCGCTTCTTCCCAAGCGGGACGAATTTTGTTAGACGGTAAATCTTCTTTCAGATTGATATAAATGACAGATTTGCTACCATCTGTGAAAGACTTCGTATAATCTACACCCGGCAAATCTCGTAGCTTTTCTTCGAGCTTGTCCGTTACTTGATCTGACATTTGTTGCGGTGAAGCACCGGGCCATGAGACGCCCACAACCATGGTACGCATCGTAAAGTCTGGGTCTTCCATACGTCCCATGTGGGTGAACGAGAATATACCAAAGGTGAGGAGTACAGCAATGAAGTAGTAGATAATGGATTTATGGCGTAACGCCCAATCTGCTAAATTAAACTTCTTCATTTATGCACCGCCGTTCCTTCTTGTAATTGTTGGGTTCCTGCGGTGATGACGATATCCCCTTTAGCGAGGCCATTTTTAACAATGACCGAATTATTACCAAATTCGCCAGTTTGAATAGGAACGAGATGTGCTTTGTTGTCTCGAATGACATAGACTGCATTATTACCTTGTTTGTCTTTCACCAACGCCGTCAACGGTATGGAGATATCCGTTGTATCCGTTTGATTGAGGATGGCATTGATAGTCATACCGAGTTGCACCTCTTTTGGAGGATTTTGCAAGGTAATTTTGACCGTATACGTCCGCGCTACAGGGTCTGGAACCGGTGAAATTTCACGAACAATACCTTGTACTTTCAAATCAGGCAAAGCCCAAAATGTGATGGTTGCCGTGCTACCAGGGTGAATTTTACTCATTTCCTGTTCTGGCAAAGCGATGACCGCCTCAGGTTCGTGACCGGCCGCCAAGGTACCTATTGCCTGGCCTGCTGCTACGACCTGACCGGCCTCGACATTGAGAGCCGTAATAATACCGCTGTCTGGAGCAACCAAAGTAGTATAACTATTTTGATTGTTACTCAAATTGAGACCTGCTTGGGCCTGTTGCAACTGAGCTTTCGCCGCATTCAGTTGATTTTCAGCCTGATCCAATTGCAATTTGCTGATAGCCTGCTCAGCGTACAAAGCGCGGTATCTTTCAGCATTCGTACTAGCTAAATCATAGGCCGATTGCGCCGCCGTAACAGCACCTTGCGCATTTTGCACCTGACTCGCCGTATCAGCGCCATTAATCTGAGCAATTACCTGACCGGCCTGCACAGCAGTGCCCACACTGACAAACTTATTAATCACGCGGCCGCCCACCTGGAATGCCAGATTCGTTTCCGTCCGATTCTTGATGGTTCCGGAATACCCAGCACTCGTCGTTCCAGCCTCTTCGCCAATCGTAATCGTCCGTACCTTGAGGCTCGTATCATGATCATCTTGATTCGACCCACAACCGCCGATGATGAGTGCACTCATCAACAGAGCTGTGGTCAAACCTAATACACTACGATTCATAATCCTCTCCTTCACACACGTAATAGAGATTATTGTAAAAGCAATAACTACTATGCAATATATATTTTATACAATTAAATAATACTATATATTAGATAAAAATTCTATAAGGATATTAATTATATTAGAAAATATATATGTTAATTAACTACAACGGTGTACCTTGTCCCAAAGCCGACACGCTACTGTTAGAAAATATATATATTTTCTAAGTTTAGTAACTGCGAGGCACCTTCCTAAAACCTCCAGCTACCTTAACGGTCTGCGCCTGATGGCTTGAAGAATATAGCTTAGCAATATAAAAGGAATGGCTCGCCCCAAAGCCGACACGCTACTGCGCTTCGCGGAGCCCGAAGTCGTTTTGGGACAAGCCATTCCTTCTTTACTATAAATCTGAATTTGAAAAATACAAACATATATATTTTCTAATAATTGGAGAGAGGGGACCTTCGGGGAGAAATTTAGGTTTTAAATATAAAATAATACATTGTATTGTAATTGTAGTGTTTTTGTATTATATTAAGTATAAGAAAGGGTGGTGGTATTATGGCAACTGTGCCTACTCAGATTAGAATTGATGAAAATGTAAAAGCAGAATCATTAGAGTTATTAAGACATTTAGGTTTAGATTTATCTAGTGCAATCAATATATTTTTACGGCAATGTTTGATAAAAGGTGGATTACCTTTTACAGTTGAAGATCCACATTATAATAAAAAGACATTAGAAGCTTTGGTAGAAGCAAAAAGAATTTCTAGAGATCCTAATGTACCATCCTATGAAACAATGGATGAGTTAAAGGCTGCTTTGGAATCTGATTAGTGTATAAAGTTAAATTTACTTCTACTTTTAAAAAAAGCTATAAGTTAATGAAAAAACGTGGGTTAGATATTAGATTGCTAGATAATGTAATTGATATGTTAAGGCAAGGTCAAACATTAGATATAAAATATAGAGATCATGCATTAACTGGAAATTATGAAGGATATAGAGAATGTCATATAAAACCAGATTGGTTATTAATTTATTATATTGAAAATGATATTTTAACTTTAACCTTATCAGATACTGGATTACATTCTGATTTATTTTAACCAAGTTGTGCAACAAACGTAGAATAGAAGATGAGAGAACCCCTCCTGAAAACGACTTCGGGCTCCGCATAGTGTGTCTCTCTCATAGATTATGTTTAACCAGTTGTGCGAACTACAGTAAGAGTGAAAAAGGCACATGGTGCTACCAAAACGACTTCGGGTCCCGCTTTAGCGTGTTTCTCTCATAGATTATGTTTAACCAGTTGTGCAAATTACAGTAGAAATGAAAATTTGAGCACGTAGGATCATAGGATATTAGTAATAAAAAAATAGACTTCCAAAAACGACTTTGGCCCTGCGGAGGCCGTAGGCCGGAGTCAGACCCGGCCGGTGGAGTTTTTGGGAGTCTATTTTTTTATATTAGTATTTATGACAATACGTGCTCAAATTTTATTCTTCTGTTTGTTCCACAACTGGTTCAACATAACTAACCAAAATTTTGTCTATCCGTGTATTATCCATGTCCACGATTTCGAATGTGTATCCGTCCCAGGTGGTTTTGTCGCCTTCGCGTGGGATTCTACCGAATAGAAGGTTCATAAGGCCGCCCAGTGTTTTGTAGAGATCGTCTTCTTCGCGTGGTAGTTCTTTGACGATGTGGAAGAATTCTTTGAATTCGTCTACGTCGAGTAGACCGTCTACGAGCCATGTGCCGTCTTCGCGTTCGACGATGCGGTTTTCTTCTTCTTGGCGCTCTTCTTCGCCGGATGGCATGAGGCCTACGATTTCTTCCATGATGTCGTGCAAGGTAACGAGGCCGCTAAAGCCGCCGTATTCGTCGAGGACGATGGTTTCGTGAACGCCTTCATTACGCAATGTGTTGAGTAATTTCATAAGAGAAATGGACTCAGGTACGAGCAATGGTTCTTTCAAGCAAGAATGGATGACATGATGCAATGATTTTTCGCCTTGTAAGCATTGGACCATCACATCGGTTACATTGACTACGCCGCGCAATTCGTCGAGCGAGTCTTCACCTACTGGAATGCGGTATTGGTTCGCCGTTTTTAGGACCTCCATGATTTCTTCTTCGGACGAGTTTAAATCAATCCATTTGAGTTGCGTCCGTGGTGTCATGACGTCGCCTGCGTTCATATCTGCTAGGTGGAAAATATTTTCTACGAGGATTGGTTCCTCTTCTTCAAAGGCCCCCATGGCTACGCCTTCGGTGAGCATTTTGTTAATTTCCGACTCTGTTACAGGCGCTTCTTCTTTCACAGTGACGCCCAATATTTTCAATAGAAAATCGGTGGACACGCCGAGGAACAGTACGATTGGTTTTAATGCTTGTGAAAGCCAGTAAATTGGCTTGGAAACAACAACGGCAATGGCCTCAGGGCTGTTGATGGCTAGGCGTTTTGGCACTAATTCACCGATAACAAGGGATAAATAGGTGATGATAGAAACAATTAAGAAGGAACTGATAGAAGCCGCATAAGGAGCGATACTAGGGAAGGCTTTCACCAATACGTCAGCTAATGGTGCGGAAAAGGTGGCACCGGAATACAAACCGGTCAAAATGCCGACGAGAGTGATACCGATTTGGATGGTAGAGAACATCTCGTTAGGATTCTCCGCCAACTCAAAGGCCTTCTTGGCGCGCTCATTGCCAGACTCGGCCATCTCCTCGAGGCGACGCTTCTTGGCATTGACGATGGCGAGCTCGGTCATAGAAAAAATGCCGTTCGCGATGATTAAAATGACGATAATTATAAAATCTAAGGTCAGATCACTGTCCATGTAAGTAAATACTCCTTTTTATGAGATACAATTCTGCACATGAGAAAATTGAAATATTACTCTTTAGTATATCATATTCGAATCATATATGGTAAATAGCGCAAAAAAAGGAGGGCTGCCACCCTCCTTTTTGTTTGCGTGAAAACGTGTCACACATTGACTTCCTTTGTCATATATTATATTACATGATTATTTAACGTTTGTAAATGATGTTATCTATGTATACAATGATTGATAACGTTGAGATTTTTGGTCTAACATTAAGGGGGCGGTTCATTTATATAGGGTCTATTTTTCCTTAGTTTGGCTGAATAGCCAATCTCTAATGCCTTCGATATTATAAGCTACAGACCATGTGTACATATGGTTGCCATCTTTAAATACCGTGTAATTAATAGGAGCCTTTTGATCGACTGTAGCTTTCACCAATGCGTCGAATTGTTCCGGTGTAGAATGGCTATCCCACATAGGAGAGGTTGCAATGTTAGTGCCTAAGTCGGCCCAATTTTTAGTAGCTGTATTCATGCCAGGATATGCTTTATCATCGCCTTCGGATACGAGTATCCACAATTTTTTATCCTTTAATACTTTCATTTCCTCCGTATTCCATTGGCATGCTACGAGGAATTGAGCCGTAAATAAATCAGGATGTTTGTCGCTAATAGCGATGTTTGCCATACCACCTTGAGACTGACCAGAACCGTAAATTCGGTTCTTATCAATTGGATACGTAGCGATGACATGATGTAATAGATTATCTACTAAGGTAAGACCTGGAGTCCATTCATTTTTATCGGTAGTCATCATACCAAGTGTATCTACTAAATCTTGAGTGTATTGAGGGGCAACGATGATGGCTTCATGTTTTGCTTGTTCCTCAGGGCTAGCGAAAACAGTAGCACCATTACCTTGGAATAGTACCGTGCGATTATCATTAATATTGGCACTGGAGTCAGCTATGAAGAAATATAGAGGATATTGTTTTGATGCATCATAGTTTTTCGGTAAAAATACATTGTAAGGAATGCTATTACCCGTAGTTGGATCTGTGTAAATATATGTTTTAAACTCATCCATAATAGTAGATGCCGTAGATGTATTGATTACGCTCGTTTGTGAAGGGCCATATATAGTACCTGTTTTTGTCACTACCGGTTGAACTTGTGTGACTGTAACGTTTAAATCAGGCAATTTACGATCGGAACGCAGCGGTGCATCGACGCCTACAGCACCATTATTTTTTGGTTTATTAGGGCGTGGTGCTAAAACGAATGGTGTAGAGTTTTCATATTCAAATTCTACTACAACGTATTGATCAGCTGCTGTAGCTTTGGAGTTTTTGTCTTTTTTACTAGCTTTAACCGTATTTGTTTGTCCTACTGTTGTATCTATTTGAGGGGCACCATTGTGCAAACCTTTAGCTGTAGATTTGTAATTTTCTTTCAGTTCAGGCACAGAATTAGTATAGATATTGTTGATTGTTTTGCCTTCTACTGTGAAAGTATTGAGCGCTAGTGCACTTTCTTGGATTGCTTCTGGATATTTGATGATGATAGCCGCTATTTTTTCACCATCACCATAAATTTTTGGCACTGCCGTTACAGATTGCATGCCGTACGCTTCTGTTTGATGAGTCTTAGCTTCAGAGGTAGCAGTGGTAGAGCTTGTACTAGAAATAGTAGTAGCCATGTCCGTTGCAGCTAGTACATTTGTTGTAGAAAGTGTGCCTAGCACAAGAGCCATTAATAAGATTTTATTCATCATATCTCCTTATTTTATAGCGTTTATCAAAATATTGATTAAATTATATAATAAAATTAAATTTAGTGCAATTTATTGGAAATAGTGTAATTTATAATTACATACATTGGATAGGTAATCTTTATGTATTGATAGAGAAATATAATGTAGTAGGAAATTAGTAGTAGATTTTGTAAGATAGTATAATAAAAACAACAATTGCTATAGATATAATCGAGTAGGTATATACAAGAATATATAAAGTAACTAAAATACGATAGTTGGGAGTGTATCAATGGCAACCGACCAAGAATGGGAAAGTATATTACAAATAAAGACAGCAGGCCGAGATGATAGTCGGTCTGATACGGAGCATCATCCGTATGAGCCAACGGATTATTGCGTTCTTGAACGCCTTGCGAATAGCGGATATATTACGAAACAAAACACCCTCATCGATTACGGCAGTGGCAAGGGGCGCGTTAGCATATTTATGGCTAATCAGACGCGGTGCCATTCCATTGGTATCGAATATGATGAACGTTTGTATGAACGGGCCATCGTAAATGGTGAAAGCCCAGCTGCCAAGAACCGTGTATCCTTTGTCCTTGGCGATGCTGCTACCTATACATTGCCAGACAATGCAGATCGATGCTTTTTCTTTAACCCATTTGCACTTCATACCATTAAACGTGTACTAGGTAATATCTTTGATTCTTTATATCATCATCCAAGAGAATTTCTACTATTCTTCTATTATGTTAACGAAGAAGTAGAGAATTTCCTAAATAACCACGTGCGCCTCGAAGCAGAAAAACATATACAGTGTGGTGATTTATTTCAAGAAACTGATGAAAAAGAACGCATATTGGTATATAGAGTAAATGTGTTTTAGTAAATTGACCTTAATATTGGCTAATGATAGTATGTGAATATAGATTAAAGTAGTATTGGAGGTGTAGTATTGGATAATTTAGAAAAGTTTAATACAGATAATTTTGTTATGTATAAGACACAAGATGGTTTAACACAAATTGAGTTATATGAAATAGATGGTGATATTTGGCTTAATCAAGAACAAATTGCTGAATTATTTAATACTACGAAACAAAATATTGGAAGACACCTAAAAAACTGCTTTAAAGATGGTGAATTAGATATTAATTCAGTTGTAAAGTATTATTTTATAACTGCACGAGATAATAAGAATTACAAAAATGCATTTTATAATTTAGAAGCTATTTTAGCAGTTGCTTTTAGGGTTAGATCAAATAGAGGCGTTCAGTTTAGAAAGCAGAGTTAATTTTATCAAGGGCTGATTCTACTAAACCAAATATGGCATTGACTAGCTGGAGTGGTGAGATAGTCCGTAAAAATGATATATATATAGCCAAAAATTATTTACTAGAAGCTGAACTTAGTATATTAAATCGATTAGTTACAGCTTTCCTAGAAATTGCAGAATTAAGAGTTTCATTAAAGAAAACTTTGACTCTTGATTTTTGGAAAAATAGTATAGATAAATTATTGAGCGATAATGAGCTATCGATTTTAGTAAATAATGGTTCAATATCTAATGAAGTAATGAGGGAAAAAGTGTCTTTAATCTATGCTGAATTTGATAAAAAGAGAATTGAGTATAATAAAGCTATAGCGGATGAAGAGGATTTTTATAATCTAACAGGTAATGATGAACAATTATCTATAGATACAGTATGGATGCATATAAAAGAAATTAATAAAAAATAAATTCTATAAGTTACTAAAAAGATATCCTTCAGGGGATATCTTTTTCTATTATCTTCAGAAAATCCGCATATTTTCTGATATAATAATAGATTAGAGAGTATAAAAATTTATTTTTCTATTCACCATGGTATGTATTGATTCGTAATGATTAATCGTAGTGATTAGGGCTGAGTATATACCATAAAGGAGGAACGTATGGAACGCGTGTCAGCAAGTCTTATTGAAGAAATTCGCAGTGCCTTAGTAGAGCGTTATAATCGCGATCAAGAGATTCAGCAAATGATTGAAGAAATCGGCGCAGAAGAAGGTCTTAATGAAAAAGAACTGTTTGTTATTCACCAAGCCTATTTAGAGGTTAAGGAACGCATGCAATATACGGCGAATTTGATGGAATTGTGGAATCAAATTGAGGTCGTTCAGGATCGCATGAGTATGCTTAATTCTTATGAAAGCTTGGAACGCGATTTATTTGGCGATGTTCTTTCCTTTGATAAACCGATGGGTTATGGTGCGTCTAATCAAGACAACTTAGATTATGCGATGGAGCAAGTTAAGTTACACGATATAGATCATGACATCGAAGATATTGATGATGAAAGTATCCTAGACCGAGATATTCATACATCTTTAGATCCTTATGATATGGTAAATTCCTTGTTGTATTCCAAACAATCCACGGGCGATAAGGATAAAACTAAACAACAAAAGGAAATCGACAAGCTTATTAAAAAACAACTGAAACGCGTAGAAGAAGAATGGGCGAAGCTTTCAGGTAAAAAGGATAAAAAAGATAAGAAAAAGAAAGACAAAGATAAAAAAAAGGACAAGAAAGACAAGCAGTCTAAGAAAGAATTCGAACTTGTAAAGGAATCTAAGAAGTCCAAGAAGGACAAAGAGTCCAAAAAGAGCAAGAAGGATAAGGATTCTAAAAAAGCTAAAAAAGACAAGGATGCTAAGAAGGATAAAAAGGCTAAAAAATTAGAAAAAGCCTTGAAGAAGGAGTCTAAAAAGTCCACAAAAAAGGATTAACCGTAGATTTCACAAATGACCACGGACAGAAAACTACGGATAAGGTCTGTGGAAAATGCAAGCGGTGCAAGGGGCCAAGTTGTAAAAAATATTAGTCTAAATAATGAGGACCTAACTATAATGTCTTATTCGAGTTTTAAATATAGAGATTTCTTTGGTGGAAATACAGTTATGGTGATTGTTCCCCATCAAGATGATGAAATTAATATTGCAGGAGCAACAATATATGGTGCTATCGAAGAAGGATTAGATGTTATTCTTGTATATGTTACAAATGGAGATTACCAGTATAAGGCAGATATTCGTTATAAAGAGGTCATAAAAATGGCCAAAATAATGCATTTGCCTTTAAAAAATATACATTTTTTAGGATTTCCAGATGGATATGGTAAAGAATTCTTATCTAATCGGGAGAGTATTGTTACACATCACGCTGGTTTTAGTCAAACACATGGCGCTTGTAATATTCAAGACTATGCAAGTAAATATATGGGTAGATCATTAGATTATACCTATACAAATATAGTGCTTGCTTTAGAAGATATTATATTACGATTTAAACCCAATGCTATTATTGCTGTTGATCACGATATACATGTAGACCATAAATTGACATCTATTGCTGTTGAAGAAGCTATTGGTATAATTCTAAAAAAACAGGTTACCTATAAACCTAAAGTGTTAAAGTCATTTGCTTATGATACTAATTTTGAATCTATTAATGATTACTATGACAATCATTTAGAATCTACGGTCCAAAATAGACAATGGATTAAAGATAAGCGATGGAGTACGAATAATCCTATGTTACTATGGGCTGATCGTATTAGAATCCCTGTACCACAAGCTTGTCGTAATACAGTATTAATAGAAAATCCTATATTTAAAGCGCTAGGATCACATATGTCTCAGTCATCGTATAAACATGGACCTAAACTTATTAATGGAGATCAAGTATTTTGGGAGCGTAGAACAGATAATGTAGCGTTACATGCTACAATAACTGCTACATCTGGTGATTGTAGTAAACTTAATGATTTTTTACGTTATGATGTAAGAGATGTAACAAAGAATATAGCTTCTTCTATAGAATATGCATGGATTCCAGATACAAAAGATAATAAACCAACGATAACCATTAGTTTTAATAAACCAACAACTATAGAACGAATAGATTGGTTTGAAAATGTTTGGTTCGAGTCTGATGAATTGAATGGTTTGCAAGGTGTCACTATTAAAACTAGTAATGGTTTAGAGGTTAATGTGCCTCAATATTCATATCCACTTTTTGAAGACTGTCCATATATGAAGACCTATGTATTTGAACATCCTATAGTTGTTGAATGGATAGCGATGACTGTTACTAAGGCAAAAGAAGGTATAGCTGGTATTAGTGAAATTGAAATCTATTCTTTTAATGAAAGTAAACCTACTTTTTGTCATATAGTAGCTAATCAGCAATTTGCTTATGATTGGACTATATATAGAAGAGAAAGTTTACCATCTATATATGTTTATTATGATTCAATGTTAGATAAAACAGATATGGAATTTTCGATAGATGGTAATTCTATAAAACGTGATTTTATGATGGATTATATACCAGTTATGATTCAACATGGGCCAGTAACAATAAGATATGGTAATGATTCAATATATCATGAAATGATGATGAAAAAAGGGAACATTATTGATGCTATCAGTAAAAAGTGTTTGAATTTATATAATAAGTTTATGTATATACTATGTAAAGCTAAATATAGAATTGGTTTTAATTTAGCTCAGAAATATAGATATAAGGGGTTTTAAATATAGTGGAAAAAAAAAGAGGTATTCTTAATATCATAGAAAGTTCTGTATGGGGTGGTATGGAACAATATGCATATGATATGAGTGAAGAACTTAAACGACAGGGAATAGAACCATTTATATTAACAGATGGATGGAAACCTGATTTTGTTAAACGTTATAATGAGGTAGCTACGGTATTTGCATTTAAGATTCGTAAAAGTAAATGGTTTTTCTGTCTTAATCAATTAGCTACTCTAATTAGACAACATCATATTGATACTATTTTATGTCATACAGGTAAATATATATTGTTATCTATAATTTTAAAAAAGATGACCGGTGTAAAGGTTATCTTTTTTAAACATAATGTATTACCAGCGAAAACGGATATCTATCATCGATGGATTCAAAATCAAGTAGATGCCTTTGTATGTGTTTCAAAATGTGTATATGATGCGCAAGTAGTACCTGGAAAAGAAGATAAGTATCATTTAATTTATAATGGAATAAATACACATCGATTTCCTGATAAACACATTGAAAAGCCTCATGATCGATTTGTTGTTGGGTATGCGGGTAGAATTAGTGAAGATAAAGGTATTATCGAATTATTAGATGCTATAAAATATTTACATGAATCAGGTAAATCCGTTGAATTACGTATGTGTGGGGATGTATCAGAACAAGCGATACAAATGCTAAATACTTATATACGTGATAATCATATGGAGTCGTATGTTATTAATTTAGGGTTTCAGTATAATATGAACGAGTTTTATCGTTCTATTCATTGTTTGGTAACACCATCGAAAGTAAAAGAGGCATTTGGTCTCGTTATTTGTGAATCTATGTATTGTAAAACACCTGTTATCACTAGCATTTCAGGAGCTCAAAGAGAAATTATTACTCATGGGGATGATGGTTTATTATTAGATTTTGTAGATGGTGAACATATAGCTAAGGCCATTATGTATTTTTTGGATCAACCAGCGGAATATAAAAAAATACAGAAACACGGTTATAATCGTGTAGCATCTACATTTACGATAACTTCAATGGTATCGTCTATCAAATCTTTATAAACTTGTTGATATGATGGACAACTATTTACCAGAGGGAGAGATATAACATGACAAAAGTTACTGCAATCATTCTTGCTAGAAACGAAGAACAGCATATAGCGGACTGCATTAAAAGCATTCAATGTGCAGATGAAATACTCGTCATTGATGATGGTAGTACAGACAAAACAGTTGTATTAGCAGAAGAATTAGGGGCTAAGGTTATTTCTCATCCTTTGAATAATGATTGGTCTCAACAACGACGATTTGGTATTAGCCAAGCAACATCAGAGTGGATTCTATTTATTGATTCTGATGAACGAGTATCTCCTGCATTAAATGAAGAAATAAGAAAAGTTGTACAAGGTGGGGAGAAAAAAGCGTATTGGTTATCTCGTCACAATATATTTCATCACAATTCTGCAACGCATGGATCTATGCGTCCAGATAAGGTATTACGGTTGATGCCAACAGAAGGGGCGACCGTAGAGGGCTTTGTGCATGAAACCTTTATTAGCCCATTTCCACAAGATACACTAAAAGGAAAACTGTTTCATTATACCTACGATAATTGGACTCAGTATTTCAATAAGTTCAACAAATATACATCGGCAGCTGCTGAGAAATATCATGAACAAGGTAAACATTGTTCTTTTTGGAAGGATATTATACTTCGCCCTCATTGGGCATTCTTTAAGATATATATTTTGCAAAAGGGATTTCTTGATGGCAAAATAGGTTTCATCTTATCTTTATATCATTATATGTATACTGTTACAAAATATGTAAAGCTGTATTACTTAAATAAATCAAACGGGAGATTGTGATTTACTTTAATATTAGAAGAATTAAGGGGATATATTAGAATCTATAGTGAGAGAAAGTCGTAATATATAATGAGTGAACAATTTTTCTTATCATTACAACAAAATATAAAATTAATGATATGGGCCCCTATATTAAGTACTATATTCCGTATAATATTTATGCGTAGCTATAATCCATATCCTACTTGGCAAGGACGTTGGCAATCTGTTTTAGGTGCACTACGCTATGGATTTTGGTGGGGCATGGACTTTGATGCCTATGTATTTTTAGTACCTTTAGTTCTCATTACTATACCAGCATTATTCTTTGGTACATATCATCAATATGAAGATATGGTGCGCCTCATTGGATTAACAATTTACTCTTGTGTATTATATGCTGCCTTTGCAGGTAAGATGATCTTTTATAAGCATTTTCATGATACTTATAACTATATGGTCCACTATGGTAAACATGCAGAAAAGAATAATCTTATCGATGTATTTTTCAACCAAGATAGAGGCCTATTGGTATTGCTTGGATTCATTCCAGTATCTATCATTTCATGGTTGGCAGGAAGTGCTTTTTTATCTTTACCATCTATCCCTTATCCTATTTTTGAGAGTACATGGATGACAGTATTGTGGAATATATTCTTAGTCATTGTATCGGTTGTTGGTTTTTATTGGTTTCGCTATGGTGGTACTTTATCTCATGACGATAAGCCAGAATGGGATACGATTCCTACAGTTGTAAAAGAAGATATATTTTTTGCTCGTGCGACTGTACCTGATTTATGCGCATTGGAAACGGTTTATAAAAACCCATTACGCTCTGAGTATACTGCATCTGAAGAAGATATTAATAACGCTATAAATCGTGTTGTACCTAGAGATTATAAAGATAATTGGGATACTCTTGATAATCCATTATATGCTTTCAAAAAAATTGCTAAAGGTCCTAAGATTACGAAACTTAAGCATATTTTCTTTATTGTTGGTGAAAGTATCCCTCAGTGGTCGTTAGATGAAACGCATAAGTCTCTTAATATTTGCCCAGGATTATGGAATTTTAAAGAGCAATCACATACAGTTCAAATCCCTAATTTTTTACCGGCAGGTAATGTGTCGAGACCCTCTATCGTGAGCCTTATGAGTGGTATCTATGATGCGGGTTTAGAAATAAACGAACGTGAAAATTTTTGGAAGGGCGCATTTCCGACGTCCTTTGCTCATCAAATGAAGAAATTAGGATATAGAACTATATATTGGTATGGTGGTAATGCATCGTATGGCAATTTTAATCACTTTGGGAAAGCACAAGGCTTCGACCGTGTGGAAAGTGCGTCTATCTTTTGTGGACCTAATGCACCTAAAACATGGGTTGGTGTTTATGATCATGTATTTTTAGAAAATATTGCACAACAAATCAAAGAAATTGATGAACCTACATTCCATTTTATCTATACAACCTCTAATCATGGTCCGTATAAGATGGAGGATGACTTACTTGATTATGATCCACAAAAGGTTATGCCAGACGTAGGTGAGGATTTACGTTCTAATAAAACGCGTAATAAGGAACTAGCAACCTATCGTTATAGCGATAAGGCTATCTTTACATTTGTTGAATCTATGCAACAATTGTATCCAGATAGCTTATTTATTGTTACAGGAGATCATTCGAATCTATTTGGTTCATTAAATAATACGTCGCTTATTCATCGTGATTATACATTACGCGACACATTCTGTACGGTTGGTTTATTTCAACATCCTGAGTTAGAGGATAATATGATCGTTACTAAAAAAGGTACCCATATGAGTATTATGCCAACGATTATCGAGGCTATTGCACCTAAAGGATTTGAGTATTATTCTATTACTCCATCGTTATTTGAGGAGCAGCCTGAAACCTTAGTAACTCCTTATCAATGGATGACTGATACTATGATGGGTGATGTACGTATGGATTATGGTGAAAGTAATATGCCTTCAACTGAGCCTGTGGAACAAGTTCGACCTATCGATAATCATGCTGATGAAGCACGTAATTGGACTTTACTAACAACTTGGTTGATCAATCATGAAAAGATACTATTTTCTAAAAAGTAGATGAAAAATAAATACATATATGATTAAATATATATAGTTAATTACAATATATATTTTAAGGAGGGTATCTATGTCGATACTAAATGTAGTAGGCGCCAAAGTATGGGGCGGCGGAGAGCAATATGTATATGATATGTGCGACGAACTACATCGACGGCAGATATCCTCTTTTGTTTTGGTAGATAAAACAAATCAAGAATTACAAAATCGATTTGCATCGGTAGCAGAGGTTGTAACCGCTAATCTTTATTCATGTAAAGGTTTTTTATCTATTAGCTCTATTGTTAAACAAATGAACCAATATGGTATTGATGTTATTCAATGCCATTCTGGTAAATATATTTTGTTATGTATGGCATTAAAACGTTTAACAGGTGCAAAACTAATTTTTTATAAGCATAATATAGTTCAGGCAAAAACTGATATTTACCATCGTTGGATTCAATCTCATGTAGATGCTTTTATTTGCGTATCTAAACAAGTATATGATGCTCAGGTTATACCTTCGATTTCTGAAAAATATCATCTAGTTTATAATGGCATTAATACACATCGCTTTCCTACTATTGAGAGTAAACAAAATGAACCTAAGCACTTTATTGTAGGGTATGCAGGACGTATTACGGAAAATAAGGGAATATATGAGTTATTAGAAGCCATTAAAATAATACATGATTGTAATGGTGATATTCGATTGCGTATATGTGGTGATGGTATTCATGATGATATTCAAGAATTGCATCATTATATGATGCAATATGATATGAAAGACTATGTGGAATATATTGGTTTTCAGCAGGATATGAATCGTTTTTATCGGTCTATCGATTGTCTAGTGGCTCCATCAAAAGTACGAGAAGCATTTGGTCTTGTATTATGTGAGGCTATGTATTGTAAAGTTCCTGTTATAGCAAGTACATCAGGAGCACAGGGAGAAATTATTGAGAATGGCGTATCAGGTATTCTTATTGATGCGGTTAATAGTGAAGTAATTGCTGAGGCTATTCAAACGTTAATGCAGGATGATGTAATTCGCGTATCTATGATAGAACAGGGCTATAAGCGTGTGAAATCTACATTTACCATCATTAAGATGGTGGATTCCATAATAACGATAGTTTGTAATTTGAGGTGATAAGGTGTTAGAGTATATACAAAATCAATGGGCCAAAGGTCGAAAAATATATGGTAAGCGTAGCTGGAGAGAAACGCGTCGTGTTGTATTGCATACAGTACGGTCTATGAGTCGTCGGCAACAGATGAATCGGTTAGAAAATTATTTTGCTAACTATAAACCAGATCCAGAATTATTACAACGTCAAATTGGTTTATATGAATTAATGACACGTATCTTTTTCTATAAAGATTCCACAGTGGATGAGCGCTTAGATGCTATCATTAATCATTTTGATTACATACAAAATGTATTTACTGATGAAGCGATTCAGTCTATGTATTCTGTGGATAAAGATAATTTTTTAGATGATGTGAGTCGTATTAAACGTGGTCTTACAGTATGGCAATCAGAAGATCTTAATATGAAAGCTCAATTATATTACGGCGCAGGACAGCGTAAAGAAGGTTTATTAACATTATTATTGACTCTAGAATCTCAAGGGGTATACCATGCTAACTTTAGATTTGGCAAAGGGTTTAATGGGGAAAAAGCTATGTGGATTGGCACTATTCAAGGATATAAAGATGGGTTGTCCAATGCAAAAACAGCTACGAAAAAAATGTTCGGCTATCGTCCTAAAAACTTTATTATGTATTTGCTTAGATTAATTGCTCAACAATGTGGAGTAGAAACTATCTATGCAGTATCTGATGAAGGGTTTTATGCAAATACACATTTAGTACGTGGGCATCGTGCGAAAGTAGCAGAGCTAGATTCCTTGTGGCAAGAAAGCGGTGGGGAGCTTTCACAAGATTCTAGATTTTATATCATTCCATTAGAGGAATACCGTAAACCGATTGAAGAAATTAAATCACAAAAGCGTAGCCAATATCGGAAACGTTATGATATGTTGGACCAATATGCAGCGGAAGTACAAGAAAATTTGAAACCGTATATGAAATAGGAAATCTGTTAGGGAAGAATCATGAAACAGTGGGTTTTGAAAAAACATGAGTTAGTATTAACTATTTTACTAATTATTATGATGTGTACAACCAGAATGTCTGTGGCCATTGGGAATGTGGTGTATGGATTATTGTTATTGATTACAATTTGTACATGTTTTATAAAGCGAAAAGAATTGTGTATATCAAGTTCTATAAAACAATACGGTATAGCTTATGGCATTATGTTACTATGTTTATTACCATCTGTATTTTGTAGCAATGATATTGGTAGGGCATTAAAGTACTTTTTTAATATATATGTATGGAAAAGTTTAATTCTATTACCCATACTATTATGTATTAAATCTAAATCTAAATTATATACTTTATTAATAGCGTTTTTCCTATTTATGGGGATTAATTCTATCACGGCCTTTGGTCAACAACTATTAGAATTTCGTGTTAATGATGGCCGTTCTGGTGGTTTATTCAATGGATCTGTTATGGGATTGGCCATGTTATTAGCATTGGCATTCCCTGTATCTTTAATTGCCGTGTTTGATAAGACATTTCCTATTAAAGTGCGAAAGTCAGCATTGTTCTCCATTATATCCATGTTATTTGGCATGTGGGGAAATCAAAGTCGCGGTACCTGGCTATTTAATGGTATTAATGGATTATTAATCACATTGCGTTATGGTCTATCTAATATAAAATATTTGCTTATTGTAGGCTGTATTGCTCTTGGGATTGTAGGTGTTGTGAGTCAGCATGATAACTATGTAGATCGATTCAAATCTACATTTAATACTACAACAGATGGTTCTAATCTTGGTCGATTATATGTATGGGAATCTGATAAGCATATGATTGTTGATCATATAGTTGCAGGTGTAGGTCCTGGGTTATGGCAACGTACGTATGAAGAACGATATAGATTACCTGAAGAAACACAAGGGTTAGGACATTCACATAATAATTTTTTACAAGTAGCAAGTGAATCTGGATTATTGGGAGTGTTAGGATTTTTTGTATTTAATATATTTGTACTGTATAAATCTATTCGGATGTATTTGAAAAATTATAATCCCTATGATTTAAGTATTATCTTTGGATGGATTAGTTTTATATTCTTATTTGGCTCCATTGATTATACATGGGGAAATTCATCGGGCATTAAAATTTTCTGGATTGTTATGGCAACGATGCTCCAGTTAAAAATATCCCATGAAATTACTGATAAGAATAAATCTACAATATAAAAAGCCTTAAATTACAATGATTTTAAGAACTGTTTAAATGAATAATATATGAATCTATAGTATACTAATACTGATAAATATTTAGTGAGATTGTTAGTTATTAGTAGAAGAAAGAAGGTTGTTTACTTAATGAGTGTATTAAGCGAGCAACCTTCTTTTTATTTGGGGATATTATGACGATATGTAGACATCAGAATGTGCGTCTCGCATTGGTTAAGATTGTAACGATGCTGATTGATTATATATCTATTGTCTTAGGGTTATTAGTAGCATATAAACTAAGATTAGCGATGCCTGAAGCCATTGTAAGCTCAAATTTTAATATAGATACTATATATATATATGGTATTGTACCTATTATTTTTTTATTAGTATTTGTATTAAATAATTCCTATGATATTGAAATGCCTTTGTGGGATAAGACTAAATCTATTGTGCGTAGTATAACTATAGGTGTTGTAGTAGCTATTGTACTAATGTACACAGGTCACGTTACGAATAGTGTATCTCGTTTATTTGTAGGATGTAGTTATATTTCGATTACAGTTCTCGTTATCTTATTTAGATTTATTACACATAAGGTGCTAAATACCTTTGGGATATTATATATTCCAGTGTTATTAGTAGGGGCTGGGAAAACGGCAGAGCTTGTAAAAAAATCATTAGATCGTATGCCAGTTTCGTATTATAAAATTATAGGTTTCGTAGACGATAATCCTAAATCTAATAGTATAGCGATTACGATTCCTTGCTTAGGTAGATTTACTGATGTAGAGAAAGTCATAAAAGAAATAGGTGTACAAAATGTACTTGTTTGTGCTCCGGGGTTAGAATCAAAACAATTAGTAAAATTAATTAACCATTTACAATTATTAGTACGTAAAGTATCGTTCGTTCCCGATATTTTTGGGATTCCTGCTAGTAATATTAGTGCCCGTGGATTAATGGAAGAGCAAGCTATAGTTGTACGTGTACAAAATAATTTAGCTAAAAAATCTAACCGTATTATGAAACGCATTTTCGATATTGTAGCTACCGTATGTGGGGGCATCTTGATTTTACCAATCCTTGCCATTGTAGCTGTATTAATTTATTTGGATTCTCCAGGTCCTATCGTATTTGGTCATAAGCGGGTTGGACAAGGGGGAAAAGAGTTTTCGTGCTATAAATTCCGCTCCATGATACCGAATGCACAAGAGGCATTGGAGGTATATTTGAAAGAAAACCCTGAAGCTCGTGAGGAATGGGAACGAGATTTCAAATTGAAAGATGATCCTCGCGTTACAAGAATTGGTAAATTTCTTCGTAAAACGAGCCTTGATGAATTGCCGCAATTGTGGAATGTTCTCGTTGGCGATATGAGCCTCGTAGGTCCACGCCCTATCGTGCGTGATGAAATCGTGAAATACGGTGATTATATCAATGACTTTTACCTTGTACCACCAGGGATTACTGGTGTATGGCAAGTGAGCGGTCGTAGTGATACTACCTATGAAGAACGGGTGTTAATGGATTCTTGGTATGTTCATAACTGGTCCGTGTGGATTGATATTGTATATCTATTGAAAACAGTGTTGGCTGTCGTTAAATTGAAAGGGGCCTATTAATGAAATACGATTATTTAGTAGTTGGTGCAGGCCCATTTGGTGCTGTATTTGCACATGAAGCACACAAGCGTGGTAAATCTGTACTTGTTATCGATCGACGCAATCACATAGCAGGTAATCTATATTGTGAAAGCAAAGACGACATCAACATTCACGTGTATGGTGCGCATATTTTCCATACATCCTTAAAGCATGTGTGGGACTATGTTAATCAATTTGCTGAGTTCAATCACTATGTAAATAGCCCTGTAGCAAACTATAAAGGTGAAATGTACAATTTACCGTTTAATATGAATACCTTCTCCAAAATGTGGAATATTCGAACTCCAAAAGAGGCACAGGACATCATTACAAAACAACGGGCTGCTATTACAAGTGAACCTAAGAACTTAGAGGAGCAAGCCATTAGCCTTGTAGGTACAGATATTTACGAAAAGCTCATCAAAGGGTATACGGAAAAACAATGGGGCCGTAAATGTACAGAATTACCAGCTTTCATTATTAAACGCTTACCAGTTCGCTATACATACGATAACAATTACTTTAATGACCGTTTCCAAGGCATTCCTATGGGCGGCTATACGAAGATGATTGAACGCATGTTGGAAGGTATTGAAGTACGCTTAGGCGTAGACTTTCTCAAATATCGCGATGAATATGAAGCTTTGGTAGATAAAATCATCTATACAGGTCCTATTGATGAATACTTTGGTTACTCTGAAGGGATTTTAGAATATCGTGGTCTTCACTTTGAAACAGAACGTCTTGAAGAGGAGAACTATCAAGGTGTTGCCGTTGTGAACTATACAGAAGGAGAAATTCCGTATACACGCATCATCGAGCATAAACACTTTGAATTTGGTACGCAATCTGTTACGTATGTAACTAAAGAATATCCAAAAGATTGGAAAATCGGTGAAGAAGCGTATTATCCAGTGAACGATGTAAAGAATTTAGACCTCTACGCAACATATGTTAAAAAGGCTAAAACGATTTCCAATGTTATCTTTGGTGGTCGTTTAGGGGAATATAAATATTACGATATGGATAAGGTGATTACTAGTGCTTTGGCATTGGTTGAAAAAGAGTTAGCCTAAGTATGTTTTCATATGGTAAGTAGATAGACTTGAGAGATAATACTCATGTAGGAGAGTACTGTGAATATTAAGATTTTAGTAGCCACCCATAAGCAATATTGGATGCCAGAGGACTCTGTGTATATGCCAATTCATGTAGGTAGAGAAGGCAAGGCAGATATTGGTTATATTGGCGATCATACGGGAGATAACATCTCTTCAAAAAATGCAAATTACTGCGAATTGACAGGCCTCTATTGGGCTTGGAAAAATCTTGATGTGGACTATATCGGTCTTGTTCATTACAGACGGTACTTTACGCGTAAGGAAGTGCGTTCTGTAGAGGGTAAAAAGGATCAAATCCTTACAGGGTCAGAATGGGAACGACTACTTTCCCAATATCCTGTAGTTGTAGCTGATAAGCGTAAATATTATATTGAATCTAATCGTTCTCATTATAATCATGCCCATCATAGCGATGGTCTTGATGTGGCAGAGCAAATCATCGCTGAGAAATATCCTGAATATAGGGTTGCTTTCACAAAGGTCTGCAATCGTACCTGGGCTCATATGTTTAATATGTTCGTCATGCGTCGCGATCTATTTGATCAATATTGCGAGTGGATGTTTTCTATTTTAGAAGAAATTGAACATCGCATCGATATATCCGATTATGATACATATGAAGCTCGCATCTATGGTTTCGTAAGCGAAATCTTGCTCGACGTATGGCTCGAGGCAAATAACATTAATTATAAGGAACAAAATGTATCCTTTATGGAGCCACAAAACTGGTTGAAAAAGGGTGGATTATTTTTGAAAAGAAAGTTTTACAATAATGTAATTTGAATTAAATTTTTATTGTGAAAAATAAATATAAAGGGAATATGATGCTATGGATTTATTAAAAATTTTTCAATATAGATATTTATTACAAAGACTAGTGTTAAGAGATATTGTGAAAAAATATAGAAGATCTGTATTGGGGATATTGTGGAGTATTTTAAAGCCGTTACTCATGATGGGGATAATAGCTATGGTATTTTCAAGTTTTTTTCGCTTTCAAATAGATAATTATCCTTTATATCTACTAATTGGACAGATTTTATTTTCTTTTTTTTCTGAAAGTACTAATTTTTCAATGACCTCTATACTTGAAAATAGTTCTTTAATAAAAAAAGTTTATATACCTAAGATAATGTTCCCTTTATCTAGAGTATTATCTGGTTGTATTAATTTATTGTTTTCTATTCCAGCATTAGTAATTATCTGTTTGGTAACAGGGCAGCCATTATCAATTGAAATGGTGAGTTTTATATTACCTTTGATATTATTTTTCTTTTTTGTTTTGGGAGTAGGTCTTATTTTAGGGACAATAGTTGTATTTTTTAGAGATATATATCATCTTTATGGAATACTTTTAACTATATTGAGTTATATGACTCCAATATTCTATCCGGAGGAAATTGTTCCTATGGAATATAAAGGAGTTTTATTATTTAACCCTTTGTATTATTATTTATATGCCTTTAGGCAATCATTATATAATGGTCGAGTCCCTGATTTAAATTTATTGATTATATGTACTTGTATTTCTATTGTTTCAATGTTATTAGGTGTTTGGCTATTTAAGAAATATGAAAATCAGTTTATTTTATATATATAAGGAAGAGAATGAATAAAATAGTTGTTGATATAAAAGATGTATCTATGCATTTTAATTTGATGATAGAGCGAGTTGACTCTATAAAAGAATATATATTTAAATTTTTAAGGGGAAATCTCCTATTTAATGATTTTCAGGCTTTAAAAAATATATCATTTTCCATAAGAGAAGGTGAAATTGTTGGATTAATAGGACTGAATGGTGCAGGTAAATCTACATTATTAAAAATTATATCGGGTGTTTTAAAACCTACAACTGGAAATATTTATATTAATGGTACTATTGCTCCTTTAATAGAGGTAGGAGCTGGTTTTGATCCAGATTTAACTGCTAGAGAAAATATATATTTGAATGGTGCAATTTTGGGATATACTAAAGAACTATTAGATGAAAAGTTTAATGAAATCCTTGAATTTGCAGAACTTCAAGATTTTATAGACGTTCCTTTAAAGAATTTTTCAAGTGGTATGTATGCTAGATTGGGATTTTCTATTGCTACTGTAATACAACCGGATATTTTGATTGTAGATGAAACATTATCTGTAGGGGATTATAAATTTCAAGAAAAATGTGAAAAACGAATTCAAAATATGATTGAGAATGGTGTAACTATTATAATAGTTTCCCATTCGATAGAAATGATTAAACGTTTATGTACTAAAGTTGTGTGGTTAGAAGAAGGAAATATAAGAGCTATTGGTAAGACAAAAGATATTTGCTCTATTTATGAGATTCTTTAATATTTATAATTAAAAGTGGAGAGTGAACATGGCTATACCAGATATTAAAATTTTTGTATCAAATAGAATAGATTTGGATAGTACAACCATTGAATATCTACCATATATAAATGTTAGATGTGGGGCAGAGTTTGATACTCGTAAAAATATTGAGATGATTGGTGATAATACTGGAGAACATATTTCAAATAAACGTATGTCATTTTGTGAATTAACAGTTCAGTATTGGGCATGGAAAAATGTAAAGGCTGATTATTATGGATTATGTCATTATCGGCGTTATCTTTCTTTTAATAATGAGCTTCATAAAGTATCTAAAAGTGAACATGATAATGGTTGTGTTGGGGTAGATTATTTAACAGATAAAATTATAAATGAATTTAAGTTAACTTATGATGGTGTTAAAGCTATGATTGAAAAGTATGATGTAATAGCATGTGCACCTATTGATTATAATAAGTCAAATTTAGAAGCAATAAAGGCCAGTCCGAATTATCATAATATTGATGATATGTATGAAGCTATTAATATTATTCATGAAAAGTATCCTTATATGGATGATATTGTTACTGAATATATGAATAGTAAGAAGATAAGATTGTATAATTGTTGGCTTATGAGAAAAGATATTTTTGAAGCTTATAGTGAGTGGTTATTTTCTATATTATTTGAATTAGAAAAAAGAATAGATATTAGTAACTATGGAATTCAGAAATATAGAACACCTGGTACTATAGGAGAACGTTTATTTGGTATTTATTGTTTATATTTATCGAAACAAAAGAATATTCGATTCAAGGATCAAGAATTATTATTTATAGAACATCCAGAGAATATTGAAGATATAGTACCATATTGGGGTGATAACCAGATAACTATTACTTCTAATTTTAATAATAACTATGTAAAAGCTTTTTCGGTATCATTAATATCCATATTAAAATCTATTGATCATAATAAATATTATGAAATAATTATTCTTACAGAGGATGTAAGCACTGAAAATAGAGATATTTTAGAATCTATAGTAAATGAATATAAAAATGTTCACTTAACATTTTATAATCCATTTCCTATATTATCTGGAATCAACTTATTTATAAAACATTCTGTTTATAGTAAGGATTAATTTGTTAGAGTTATTATTCCATATGTATTAAAAAATTTTGAAAAAGTTATCGTTATTGATGCAGATACAATTGTAAAAAAAGATATTGCCAGTTTATATGATATAGATGTAAATGAGTATTTTATGGCCGCTGTGAGAGATGTAGTATATGGTGGTTTTATTAATGGTATAGTTCCCGGTACAATGGAATATACTAAAAATATTTTAAAACTGAAAAATCCATATAATTATTGTAATACAGGAGTTATTATTTTAAATTGTATAAAAATTAGACAGGAATTTAATCTTAATGATATATTAACTAGAATAAATAATCAGAGATATAGAATTTATGAACAAGATATGTTGAATGTATTATTTAATAATAAAATTTTATTTTTAGATCCTAGATGGAATGTTTTTACTTATACAAATTCATCTATAAAAAATTCAGTAGATATGGCTCCATTAATTTATTATAGGGAATATATTAAGGCTAGAGAAAATCCATATATTATACATTATGCATCACAACCAAAACCTTGGAATAAAAGTGATAGTGATTTTTCTATTGAGTTTTGGAGATATGCTCGTCTATCACCTTTTTATGAATCTTTATTATGTGAAAATTCATTAGGTATGATTAAAATTGAACGTTTATCTATAAAAAATATAATAAGGAATATTGCGAATGCTTTATTACCTAAGGGTTCGAATCGTAGAGAATATGTAAAAAAGATTTATTATTATTTTAGGAGTAAATAATTATAAATATGAATAAGCCTATTATAAAGATATATGTGTCTCATAGATTTGATATAAATAGCTATATTATTAATAATTCACTTTATATCCCTGTGAGATGTGGTGCGGTTTATGATAAAACTAATAAACTTGGTATTGCCGGCGATAATAGTGGAGATAATATATCTATAAAGCGAAATAGCTTTTGTGAATTCACGGTTCAGTATTGGGCTTGGAAAAATGAAAATTCTGATTACTATGGGTTATGTCATTATCGAAGATATTTGACTTTTAATAAAAATAGATACAATACTAATAATCAAGAACAGATAATGGATGGTTTCTTAGATAGTAAATCAGCTAGACGTTATGGTTTGTTAGATGAGAAATATATAAAAGAAGTAGTGAATAAATATGATGTTATTGTTAATGAAGCTGCTGATACGAATAAGGTACCTACACCGATTGGTGGACAAAAATCGGTATATGATCATTGGGCTGCTCATGATGGTGTATTTATAAATAAAAAGGTATTGCCTATTTTATTAGAAACCATATATCAGAAGTGCCCAAAATATTATTATATTGCTGTAGAGTATATGAATGGGAACTGGCATAGAGGCTATAATTGTTATATATTAAGGAAAAATTTGTTTGATGAGTTATGTAAGTTTCAATTTTCAATACTCTTTGAATTGGAGAAGAAATTTAAAAATAATAAATTAGATATTGGATATGAACGAACAATAGGCTATATGGGAGAGATTCTATATGGAATATTTATTTATTATCTTCAACAAAAAGGGAGATATAAAATACTAGAAACTCAATTAGTATATTTTGAGCAAACTGTATTACCAGATAATTATATACAGCGTTATATTGATAATATACTTTTTATGTTACGATTTAGATTTGAGAATATTAGTTATAGAGTATTGCCTAAAGGCTCTAAAAGTAGGAATTTTATTAAGAAAATATATTTTAAATTGATAAAGAAGTAAGGGTGAAGAATATGAAAGTTGTTTTATTAGCAGGTGGTTTTGGTACTCGCATTAGTGAAGAATCTAGATTTAAGCCTAAACCTATGATTGAAATTGGAAATATGCCTATTCTATGGCATATTATGAAAGAATATGCACATTGGGGATTTGACGAATTTATTATTTGTGCTGGTTATAAACAAGATGTAATAAAAGAGTATTTTGCAAATTATTTTTTACATAGTTCTGATATTACATTTGATTTTTCTCAGGGGGATAAACTAGTTGTCCATCAACAACATGTAGAACCATGGAAAGTAACAATTGTTGATACTGGCCTTAATTCTATGACTGGTGGTCGTATTAAACGAATTGCTCCATATATTAATAATGAAACTTTTATGATGACATATGGTGATGGTGTTAGTGATGTTCCTATGGATAAAGTTTTAGAATATCATAGATCTCATGGGAAAATTTGCACAATGACCGCAGTAAAACCTGAAGGAAGATTTGGTATATTGGACTTGGATGGAAATAAAATTGCATCTTTTAGAGAAAAAAGTAAACAAGATGTGGGGTATATAAATGGTGGGTATATGATTCTTGAACCTGAAATATTTAACTATATAGAAGGCGATAATACAATTTTTGAACGTCAACCATTAGAGACTATTGCTAATGAAGGAGAACTTATGGCTTATAAGCATAATGGCTTTTGGCAATGTATGGATACTATGAGGGATAGAGAAAAATTACAGTCTTTATGGGAATCTAGTAATGCTCCTTGGAAGGTGTGGGATAAATAGTGGATTATTTAAATACTTCTTTTTATAAAGATAAAAAAGTTTTTATTACAGGGCATACTGGTTTTAAAGGTAGTTGGCTCTGTAAAATCTTAGTTAATCTTGGCGCAGAGGTTACGGGATACTCATTAAATCCAAACTCAGATATCAATTTATTTTCTTTATCTGGTGTTGATAATGATATAAAATCGATTATTGGAGATGTGCGTGATATTGATTATTTACGAATCATATTAAATGATGTCAAGCCAGATATCGTATTGCATTTAGCAGCGCAACCGATTGTTAGAGATTCTTATAAAAATCCTGTTTATACATATGAAACCAATGTAATGGGGACTGTAAATATTTTAGAATGTATTAGAGAGTTGTCATCTGTAAAAAGCTTTTTAAATGTGACAACTGATAAGGTTTACTTAAATAAAGAGTGGTCATGGGGTTATCGTGAGTATGAGGCACTTGATGGATTTGATCCATATTCTAATTCGAAGTCCTGCTCAGAATTAGTGACGCACTCTTATAAAAATAGTTTTTTTTCCAATCGTAATATAGCAATTTCAACAGCTAGGGCAGGTAATGTTATTGGCGGTGGTGATTTTGCTAATGATAGAATTATTCCAGATTGTGTACGAGCTGCTATTCATAATCAATCCATAGTAGTGAGAAATCCATATTCTATACGACCATATCAGCATGTATTGGAGCCTTTATTTGCATATTTGATGATTGCTCAAAAGCAATATGAAGATAAGACATATGAGGGGTGGTATAATGTTGGACCGGATGAAAGTGATTGTGTAACAACAGGTGAATTAGTTGACTTATTTTGTAAAAAATGGGGAAAAAATCTTTCATGGGTTAATCAACATGAAAAGGATTTACTTCATGAAGCTAACTTTTTAAAGTTAGATTGTTCAAAAATCAAAACAGTATTTAAGTGGAAACCTAAATGGAATATAGATGAAGCTGTTATGATGACAGTTGATTGGACAAAAGCATGGATTGATAAAAAAGATATTCCATCTGAAATGAATCGTCAAATTCAGTTATATATGGAGGGCTGAATATGAAAAAAGCAATAGTATCTGGGGCAAATGGGTTCATTGGATCAGCTGTAGTAAGAGAATTAGTTAAGCATGGATATAATGTGTATGCTCTAGTTAGAAATATTAATAGAGTCCAGAAATTAGTTAATAACCATATACATATAATAGAGTTTTCTTTAGATAATATAGCTGAGATAAAAAATGAAGTACCTATTGATGACTATGATGCTTTTTATCATTTTGCATGGTCTGGAAGTGCAGGTGTGGACCGGGCTGATACAAGGCTACAACTAATGAATGCACAATGGTCTGTTGAATGTTTGGAATTAGCTAAAGTATTAGGTTGTAAAAAGTTTATAGGTGCTGGTAGTATTATGGAACATGAGACAATTGCGGCATCATATGCACAAGGTAATAAACCAGGTTTAGGCTATATTTATGGTGCTGGAAAAGTAGTAGCTCATATGATGTGTATGTCTGCTGCTGTAAAAAATAATATTAAATTGATTTGGCCAAAAATTACGAATGCTTATGGACCTGGTGAAAGCAGCCCACGCTTGATAAACTCCACTATACGTAAATGTATAGAGGGTGAGAGTCCTATTTTTACTTCAGGGACACAAAATTATGATTTTGTGTATATTGACGATGTTGCACGTGCATTTCGATTAATTGCAGAAAATGGTAAGCCATTTCATCATTATTTGATTGGTAGTAGTCATGCTAAAGCATTAAGAACTTTTTTAGAAGAGATGCAAGAGGCTATCGCACCAGACTTAGAGTTTAAATTTGGTGATATGCCATTTAGTGGTATTGATTTACCATTAGAAGCATTTAATTGTAGTAATACAGAATTAGATACAGGATTTAAAGCTACTGTTTCCTTTTCTGAAGGTTGTAAGCGTACAATGGATTGGTGGAAAAAGGAAGAAATAAAAGATGCAACAGTTTAAATTTAATAAAACTAAAATACCAGGGTTAATAGAAATTGATTGTTTTAATGTTGCAGATGTTAGAGGTTGTTTTACAAAAGATTATTCTAAAGAAATTTTTGAACAGAATGAAATTTTATATGATTTAGCAGAGGTATTTTATACGACTAGTCATAAGGGTGTAATAAGAGCTTTGCATTTTCAACGAATAAAACAACAACCTAAATTGGTTCGGTGCATATTTGGTCATATTTTTGACGTAGTTGTTGATCTTCGAAAAGATAGTCCAACATTTGAAAAATGGATAGGATTTAACTTGACTGGTGAAAATTACAAAGAGATTCTTATTCCTTCTGGATGTGCTCATGGTTATTTGGTATTGGAACCATCAATAGTCTCTTATAAATGTTCTGAAAAATTTTATGGTGAATATGATAGTGGAATTAAATGGGATGATCCTGATATAAATATTGATTGGCCTTTGGAGAAAATAGGAGGGATAAATCATCTTATTTTAGCTGATAAAGATAAAAATTTATTGAGCTGGAAGCGTTTTAAAGAAGAATACGGAGCATTCTAATGATACCTGTTTATATTATAGGAGCAGGCCTTTCTGGTTCCGCCATTGCGAGAGAATTTGCAGATAATGGTTTTAAGGTAACTATTTGGGAACGAAGAAATCATATAGCTGGAAATATGTATGATTATATTGATGCTCACGGAATTTTGGTACAGAAATATGGTCCCCATACTTTTCATACTAATGATAAAAAACTATATTCTTATATATGTCGCTTTGAAGAGTGGGTTCCTTATATATTAACTTGTGGGGCATCATGGAATGGTCAATATTCACCTACACCATTTAATTTTACGACTATTGATACATTTTACTCAAAATGTGAAGCTGAAAAATTAAAAAAGGCATTAAAACAATCATTTGGGAGTAGGAAAAGTGCTACTGTTGTGGAGGTTTTAGAAAATAAAAATCCAATAATTCGTCAATATGCGGAATTCTTGTTTAAAAATGATTATGCCCCTTATACAGCAAAACAATGGGGGGTTTTGCCAGAAGCGATAGATCCTAGTATTTTAAAGAGAGTACCTTTACGTTTTTCATATGAAGAAGGTTATTTTGATGATATATATCAGGTAATGCCAAAGACATCATTTCTAAATTTTTTTAATGAGTTGCTTAATCATCCTAATATCACTATTAATTTGAATGTTAATGCTCTTAATCATTTAGCAATCAAGGATAACATTATATTTTGGGATAATAAGCCTTTTGGTGGAATTGTAATATATACAGGACCTATTGATGAGCTGTTTGATTTAAAGTATGGTAGATTGCCATATCGCTCTTTACATTTTGAGTGGCATTATTCAGATGAATCTAGTATTCAAAATGCCCCAGTTGTTGCATATCCTCAAGAAGATAGGTATACAAGAATTACTGAGTATAATAAGCTTCCTGTTCAAAATGTTAAAGGAAGTAGTTATGCAGTCGAATATCCATTGCAGTATATAAATGGAGCTGATATGGAACCATATTATCCTGTACTTACAGAAGACAGTCAAAATCAATATAATAGATATAGGTTATTAGTAAATAAGATACATAACTTATATTGCTGTGGTCGTTTAGGTGATTTTAAATATTATAATATGGACCAAGCCTTAAAAAGAGCATTGAATGTATTTGAAGATATTATAAGTAAGATAGATTGATAGGTTATTATATTATGAAGAATACATATATAGAATTACAAAGATTTATTGGTGCAATACTTATTTTACTTCATCATTCATTTGTATTTGGTGAGCGTCCAATTTCAGCAATGGGTTTATTCTTTGTGGAATTCTATTTTATATTGACAGGATATTTTACAGCGAAACATTTTTCTTATTTATCAGAAAAATGTATTTTACCGAAGGAATCTTTACTTTATATGCTAAAAAAAGTATTTAAAATTATTCCTTATGTATGGGTTGGTAATATTATTTATATTTTTTATTATTGTCTCTTTGGCATGAAAGGACATATTAGTGATATATTTATGTCTTTGCCTACTAATTTTTTAGTATTGATGGGATCTCCTTTAAATAAAGGGCTGATTGATTTTAATCCGCCAGTATGGTTTTTGGGACAGATTATTTTTTTCTTACCTATAGTTATTTGCTTGATGAATAAATTTACAAATTACTATAAATATATTTTTACATGGGTTATACCATTTATACTTTATTACTTTAATATTGAATCTATAGGTACTGCTATATATTGGAATATTGATATACATATTTATGCTAGAGGTTTGGCGGCATTAATTTTAGGAACAGGACTATATTATTTGGTTAACTGTATACAAAATAATTTTTTTGATACAATACGAAAATTTCAGTTATTGATAAATGGTTTTTCTATTTTCCTGTTTTTAAGTTTTGTTATAGCAGTTTTCTTAAGTAAATCTGAAGGTTTAAAATTTGCTATTCCCATAATTATTGGTATATTTTTACTTGTAATGCTTTCTTTATTAACTTTTATTCCTAAGTCTAAATTTCCAAGACTTACACGGATTTTAAATTATGTAGGTAAGTTATCATTACCAATCTATTGTATTCATATGCCTCTAGAGTATTTTATACAGGGATTAGTTCCTAAATATTCGTATTCTGTAAAAGTAATACTAGTAATTGTACTAACTTGTCTTATTTCAATAATAATATTACCTATGGTAACTAGAATGAGTGATAAGTTACAAATTTTCTTTGATCGATTCTTGAAGAATTAAGTGAACTTATGATTAATGTATATTTAATAAGATATATGCAGCAGAAGGGATAACTGTATACTACACTGCCGTCTTTATTTCTAACTAATATATTACTAGTATGAGGTTTAGATATAATCAATGATCAATTATAAATAAGTTTGTAATTCTTTTATTTCTAAATGTTAGAATATAGGTGCTTAGCCTCATATATTTTGGAGGTCATTATAGAAACTATACTTGAAAAAGTTAAAGACTTTTATAAGTATCTTGATGATTTTAGTATTACTGAGTTAGATAGTGAAGATCGAGATAAATTAAAAGATGAATTTGATGAACTACAAACATTGATTTCTGAAAAACTCGATGAGATTACCGAGTTAGATTTAGAAGAATCGGATGATAGTGATTTATTTCCTAATGGTCGGGATACAGATGCCGAGGATGAAGATGGTATTTAGAGTTTTTTATTGCTAATTAAAGTTTATATGAGGCTAAGATTTTTATTATTTTATGAATAAGTTGTTTCTTAATCATTAAATAAGATAGGTGCTCTCTTTAATTATTTGACAACTATTTATATAAAATATTTTAAGCTGCTGATGAACTCTTTACAGATATTATTTTCTATTTGTTAAAAGAAATAATTTCATATTGCGACTGTAATTATTATAGGGGTCAAAGTGATAATTATACATTGAATCCAGGTATATTAAGAAAAAGAATAAATGAAGAATATCTTAATAGATTTGAGGATGAATATTTAGAGTTATCTAGAACATATCCTAATCAGTTGTCTTATTATAAACCGCAAAAGTTCTTAGAAAGAGAATCTGCATTATCATTATTACAACATTATGGTTTTAAAACTAGTTTACTAGATATTACAAGTGATCCATATATAGCTATGCTGTTTATGATTTCTAATAGTATTGATTCATATAAAGAACCTACTCTTTATTTGTTTGATGTTGATATAATGAATAATGAAAAGTATAACCTATTTACGAAGGTGAAAAAATCAAGTTTTAATGAACGGATTAGTGCACAACATGGTGCATTTTTTAACTTTGATAAATTATTATTGAGTGGTCCATACTGTCAAAATAGTAAAAATAATAAATTTAGCCGAATAAAAACTATTAAATTACAACTATGTTTTGATGATAGAATTTTTGATAAATCGTTTAATGATAAAGTTCAATCTATATATAAAAGTAATGATAGCTTTAGTATTCAACAAGTTCCATTATTTAATATATTAAGAAATAATTATAGGGAAAAACAGGATATAGATAAAATTAAATTAGAAACTTTGAAGAAAATTCAGTATGATCTTTTAAGCAAATTGAATGAATTTTGTTATTATATGGAAGATTTATACCCTGATTTTGAAAAGCAATTACAATTTCTTATAGATAAAAAAGTAGATGATCAGATAAATTATCAATTGAATATTTAATAGAGTTTATTCTTGAATCCTTTTAGAATGGTATTAATAAAATTAATTGATAGTAGATTTTTCATTAGAATTAATATTAAAACTTATGATAATATTTTTCTCTTTACAGTACCTATTGTTAATTAAAAAAGCTTGATAAATACATAGTATAACCTCTTCTCATAGAATTCTTATTATTAGTTGCTATGATATATTTATAATGTAAGTTATTATCATAAAAAGGTTATATCATGGTAACATTAGATTTCATCAGTCGTTCTATTAAGCCTATTAAGTTTATAATTGATTGCATCAAGAAAATGTGTATATCTAATCGTAAGGGTACGTATGATTTAGATTATTGGGGGACTTTTTATGACAAGAGATATAAAGTCTACAGTTTATTAGAAACAAAAGATTTGAAACGCTTATTAAGTATCAAATCTGCTGGATATAATGTAAACTTGTCATATTCGTGGATTGCCATATTTTTAAGTGGTGTATTGGGGGCTACATTAGCTAATATTCACTCCATAGTTGTTTGGTTAGCTAGTATTACGATGGATGAACAGCAGTTAGATACCATAGCTGGGTGGATATTTGGGGTAGATATAGTGTTGCCTTTTATAGCGTGGATTTTTTTGTATTCTATGGGGTTATCATTACCAAAGGCATCACTTTTTTATGTTTTATTCTTTTTGATTATGGCATTACTTCAATTCTTTGGAGGATTGATTTCAGACTATTGGTATTTGTTTTGTATTATTGCATTAGGTATTATAAATATATATAGTATTGTTATTACTGTTTTGGATTTGCGTAAACAACGTGCTGCTATTGAGTGTGCTGTTGTTAAAGATATACTTTTAGAACGAGAATCTGTAGTGATTGAAACCGGATAATACCTATGCGAATTATTAATTAGCATATTGATATAATTCTAGAGAAGAGGTGCTGACTTTGATCAGAGCCTCTTTTTTTGTGATTTCCACTAATGATGGCGTTATCTGTCTTGTGAAAATATGTAAATATATTTTTGTCCCAAAATATATATTATTTGTCCCGAATATGTTAATATAAACATAATAATGGAGGACGAATCTATGAAGAAGCAGAATATCATCAATCTCATAAAGTATCATGTAGAAAAGAATGAAGTGGCATTTAGAAATGAAGCTATTGGTATTGCACGATATTTTGATAGTCATAATGATGAACAATTAGCTGAATACATCATGGGGCTGCTTTCAGAAGCAAATGTATATTCTCCGCAAAGTACATCATTTGATCAAGGGTATTTAAAACCGATATCATTGGATAAAGAGGAGCCTTTATATCTACCAGTATCGTTGACAGAGGATATAAAGGGAATTATTAATGCTATTAATCATAATATAGGTATTGGTAAGTTTTTGTTCGAAGGAGCACCAGGAACAGGTAAAACTGAGGCTGCTAAAATTATTGCCAAATTATTGCATCGTTCATTATTAATGGTTGATTTTGACCACTTGATTGATAGCAAATTAGGCCAAACAAACAAGAATATTTCTGCAGTATTTAAGGAAATTAATTCAATTTCTAATATAAATCAATATATTATACTTATTGATGAGATTGATGTCATTGCATTAGATCGTGTTAATACTAATGATGTACGTGAAATGGGTCGTGCTACGTCAACATTATTTAGAGAGTTAGATCGGCTGACAGAATTAAATAAAGAGATTGTTATTATTGCTACTACTAATTTATTTAAAAATTTTGATAAGGCTTTAATTAGGAGATTTGATTCAGTTATTAATTTTAATCGGTATACGACAGATGATTTAATTGAAATTGGGGAGCATTACTTTAATCAATATAGTAAGAACTTTAAAGACATATCGAAGGATATGCGCTTATTCAAAAAAATATTACGTCTATCAAAAGAACTGCCTTATCCTGGTGAATTAAGAAATATCATTAAGATATCATTAGCATTTAGTACGCCTAATGATACATTTGATTATTTGAAACGTTTATATAATGATTTGATTGGAGATTTGGACCAAAAAGATGTAAACACTTTACATACTGAAGGTTTTACCGTTAGAGAAATAGAAAAATTAAAAGGGGAGTCTAAGAGTTCCGTATCTAGAAAATTAACTACGATGGGAGCATAACTATGAATAGTATATTGGAATTGAAAGGGAAACGATTTGAGCAAGAATCTAGACGCGGTGGCGGTGGTGGAGCGTCTATGAATAGTAAAGTCGTCGTTACTACTACACATATTAATCGCCTTATTTCTCAATTGAAAGATATACAGACATTTTGGGGTGATGAAGAACGGGCTTTCACAGGTGTTCTCATTAGTGTTCATTATAATAAAATTGTAGCGAAGAGTAATCGGATTTCAGGCTTATTTAAAGGCACTGAGTCTAATACGTGTGTAGTAGGTGCTAAATTTGATGATAGTAAAAGTAAGCATATTATTACGTATTATATTAATTCTCAAGATTTAGATTCGAGTATACAGTTATTAAATGATGCAAGAGATATGTTAGAAATCCATTTTCATGGACAAATGAATAAGACCTGTCATGAGGATAAAGATCATAGTCACTTTCCTACAGCATATTTTGTTAATAAGACACTTTCTAAATCTGCCTTTAAACAGATTATAGCTGATGTATCATATATTGAATCGTTTCAGGTGGATATTCCTAAATTAGAGGATATGAGTAGTATTATTACATTGTATGATGTTGGTATTGATACACAGGTTCTTCTCCAACATATTGGTATTAACATTATGCGTAGCCGTATGTTAGATCATCGAAGTGTATATTTAGATACGAACCAGTTGCAAGTATTGATTCAAAAAATGCCGTACTTGGTTGCTATGTCGACTATTGATCTTTCAACTTTAACGGTTGATGCTAATCAAAATGATTATGAAACTAGTGATGCATTGATATTTGAACCTACAATTGAACCGATAATTGGTGTAATCGATACATTGTTTGATGAGCGCGTTTATTTTGCAAATTGGGTTGAATATCATGAAATGGTATCCCAAGATATCCCTCGAGATGCAAATGATTATAAGCATGGAACCGCTGTTTCTTCGATTATCGTTGATGGGCCTAGAATGAATCCGTGGCTAGATGATCATTGTGGACATTTTAAGGTACGCCACTTTGGTGTTGCTGTGGGGCAGCAATTTTCTTCCTTTTCTATTATTAAACAAATTAAATCTATCATTGCGGATAATCTAGATATTAAGGTATGGAATATATCTCTTGGTAGCAATCAGGAAATTAATGATAATTTTATATCTGCAGAGGCAGCTGTACTTGATCAAATTCAATTTGAATACGACGTCATTTTTGTGATTGCTGGTACGAATCGGTCTAGTGAAAGTATTATAAAAATCGGTTCACCTGCAGATTCTATTAATGGTATTGTCGTTAATGCTGTTACTAAATTTGGTGTTTCAACACAATATTCCCGATGTGGATTAGCGCTGTCTTTCTTTGCAAAACCAGACGTTAGTTATTACGGTGGCAGTAGCGAGCAATATATGAAGGTATGTGAACCATTAGGCCCTGTTTTAGTAGGTGGCACATCATATGCAGCACCATGGATCGCCCGCAAACTATCCTATTTAATCGATATCGTAGGGCTACGTAGAGAAGTAGCAAAAGCATTAATCATCGATGCAGCTAAAGGCTGGAACAAAGCGCCTACTGCAGATGAAATCGCATGGTATGGTCATGGTATAGTTCCTATTGATATTAATGAGATTTTACAATCAAAAGATGATGAGATTAAGTTTTTAATTTCTGATGTTAGTGAAAAATGGAATACCTATAATTATGAGTTTCCAGTACCTATGAAATCTGATGAATATCCATATATTGCTAGGGCAACCATGTGTTATTTTCCAATGTGTAATCGTTCACAGGGGGTAGATTATACCAATACAGAGCTGAATCTTCATTTTGGTAGAATTAATGATAAAGGCAAGATTATAGCAATTAATGATGATAAACAAAATACGGAACAAACGGGGCGGTTAAGGTATCTACTAGAGGAAGAAGCACGCAAGCAATTTAGAAAATGGGATAATGTGAAGTATATAACGGAACGCAGTGATAAGCGATTAGAGTCAAAGAAATCTTATACTAACAAAAATTGGGGCATGGAAATTAAGACTAGTAATCGTTTAGACCCTAGAGATGGTTTTGGTGTCCGCTTTGGTGTCGTTGTAACCTTAAAGGAAATAAATGGCGTTAATCGAATTGACGAGTTTATAAGAAACTGTAATCTGAGAGGTTGGATTGTCAATCGATTAGATGTAGAAAACCGCATCGATATTCATAAGAAAATCAATGAAGAGATTGAATTGCTGTAGTTATATTATTATATTAATAGTGAATTTCTAGTGTAAATATTCATTTAAAAATCTAATAAAGTTTATATTCAATTTATTGCCCCCTAACACACCGATTTTATATAATTAATATATGAATGAAATTATCATGAAAATCTATTGAGTCGATTTCATATTATTAGATGGGTATGTATATAATGTGTATTGATGGAGGTTAGTATGGGGACATATGTATTGTCTGTAGGAAACAAACAACCGATTCATATAGAAATTATGAATGCAGCTAATGATATAGTTGTTAACGGACAATTGAATCGATATCGTCTTGATTATGATATGGAAACCAGTGCTGCCATCTTGCGTTTTTCCTTGCAAGGATCAGATACCGTATACTCATTACAACTAGGTGAGGCAGATACAGACCTTGAAGCGGAGGCTATGACACCACAAGAGATTTTCTTTACCATTGTTAATTTCCTCGGTGAGCTTATTCATAAGGCAAAATCCTTTGGCCGTACATTAGCTATGAAATTAGATGATACGGCATCTCGTGTATATGTGAAAGACTTGTTACAAACACACGATACATACCGTGTATTTACTGGTCAACTAGCGTACTAATATATTGCAATATAAACATACTATTGATAGAACCCCAAAAAATGAGGCATCGACTTAGTCGGTACCTTATTTTTATATGTATATTAGAATTATAGAAGTTAAGGGCATATCTTGTTTATATCATAACAATTTCATGAAAATTAAATGAAAGTTTATATTGATATTAATAATTATTAATAAATTCATGATAGTATATTAGTGTATATTACAAACTAATGATTATGTTTTATATGGAAACATGGATACATATGAAAAATCATTGGGCTGTAGCATGCGTATTTTGTATTTTGTTTTCTTGTAAAGAAGAGGTATTGTATTATGAAAAAACAATTCGCAGCAATCTTTGCAGC
>OATT01000263.1_pt1 | contig 57026 bp, 60 predicted proteins | sample 1476071 | NCBI WGS metagenome assembly OATT01 (sample SAMEA2579989, study PRJEB22360) | human gut metagenome | biome: human gut; feature: human-associated habitat; material: faeces | place: Denmark | collected 2008/2010 | reverse complement strand
ACGTATATAAAAAATATTTTTAAAAAGTACTTGATTTACAATAGTTAATCACCTCTATTGACATAATATCATATTATCTAAAGTTTGGTTAGTGTTTATGAAAAAATATGATATATTTATTGAATTTTATAGATGATAAAATAAAAGTATGGATATGATATGAGGAGGATAAATGATGTTGAAACAAGATATTTTAGAAAAACTTGTTTATTTCACAGATGAAGAGATTGATAATTTAAATGGCAGAAATACAGTAGATCGAAGTATTTATCTTTCAGCTGATAGCCATATTATAGATTGTTATAAATTATTAGAGGAACATCAGCAATTAGGGGTGAGGAAACATACACGATTTATTGAATATCCCATGCATAAACATAATTATATTGAATTAATGTATGTGTATGGTGGCAGTATGACGCATATCATTAATGAGCAACAGATAACAATTTATGAGGGTGAGTTATTATTGCTAAATCAAAACATTGAGCATTCTATTGAATATTGTCATGAGAATGATATTATTTTTAATTTTATTATTAAGCCTGAATTTTTAGAATTCTTATCACACATGGCAGAAGAAGAAAATGATGTTTTTCATTTTATATTTTCATCTTTATACTCATATGATAATGATGGTGAATTTTTGATCTTTAAACTTCAGGATAATGAATTAATACAGTCTTATATTGAATCTCTTATCACAACAATTTATGAACCACAAATCAATAATTCCTTAGAGCAAAAGTTGTTAGTCGGTTTATTGTTAACGGAATTGATGAAACATCCAGAATATATTGAAACCTATCAGGCTAATAGTTATGAGAAATTAATCAGTAGTACAATTTTAAAGTATATAGCATGCTCTTATCAAGAAGGGTCTTTAGCTGTATTATCAGATCAGTTACATTTACCAGATTATAAAGTTTGTAAAATCATAAAGAAACAAACAGGTCAAACATTTAAGCAATTGGTTCAAAATGAACGATTAAAAAACGCAGTTCATTTATTAAAGTCAACGCATCTACCTGTGACTGATATTATGCTAGAAGTAGGGTATGAGAATATGACTTATTTTTATAAGATATTTAAAAATGAGTTTCAAATGACACCACATGTTTATAGAGAAAAATATTCTTCTTTTGCAAAATAGGATAATCTTATAGACAAAAAGCGATATATTTTGTAAGTGTTTTCTTTGATAAGATAAATGTGTCGACAAACAAAAATTATTAAGGGAGATTGAAATTATGGAAAAATTAGAAAAAATTCTTTCACCTATGGCGAATTACTTAAATAACAACAAAGTGATTCAAGCCATATCAAAAGGTATTATGTCAACGATGGCTGCTCTTATGGTAGGGGCAGCAGGGTCAATCTTATTGAATCTACCAATTGATGCTTATCAGTCATTTATTACAAGTTGTGGACTCAACAATGTGTTTAATACATTGGTAAACGTCACAACAAATATGTTAGCTTTGTATACTGCATTTACAATTGCTTATGCTTATACGGCACAGACAAAACATGATCCACTTGTTGCTGGATTGTTATCACTATTAGGTTTCTTTATTGTGACACCAATGGTGACAACTGGTGAAGGTTATGCAGCAGTGACGAACTTACCATTAAGCTGGTTAGGAGCAAAGGGAATCTTTGTCTCTATGTTTGTAGCCATTATAACATCACTTATTTTTATCAAGTTATCTGATAAAGGCCTAATTATTAAGATGCCTGAAGGCGTACCTGAATTTGTTTCTAAATCATTTACAGGAATTATTCCAGGTCTTGTTGTGGGAGCAGTCTTTTCGACACTTTCATTTCTTGCAGCACAAACATCTTATGGAGATGTTCATAATGTTGTTTATACATTAATTGGTCAACCATTAAATGGGATTGGAAATAGTGTATGGACTGGTTGTTTGATTTATACTTTATCTGGTTTATGTTGGTTCTTAGGAATTCATGGAATTGCAGTTGTCAGTGCAATTATGCCCATTTGGATGGCAGCAGATGCAGCCAACTTAGCCGCAACTTCTGCAGGACAAGTTGCCCCTAATATTATTACATATCAATGGATTAATGCTGTTTCTTCACCAGGTGGTGCAGGAGCAACAATTGGTTTAGTTATTTGTATACTTCTCTTTGCAAAAAGTAAGAGATATAAAACTTTTGGTAAAGTGGCAACGATTCCTTCAATAGTCAATATTAATGAACCTGTTGTTTTTGGTATGCCATGTATGTTAAATACATTATTATTTGTCCCATTTGTGTTCTTACCAGTTGTCTTTATCTTAATTGCATATTTCTTAACAACTACAGGAATATTACCAGTCGTATCTGGTATTGGAGCACCATCAGGAACGCCATTAATTCTCAGTGGATTTATTTGTGGAGGATGGCAAATGGCTACATTCCAAATTTGTGCAACAATTGCATCAACACTTGTGTATTTTCCATTCTTTAAAATACTAGATAAACAAGCATGTCAAGAAGAACAAACTGAAGGAAATGTATAATACATTTCCTTTTCTAAGTAGAGGTGATCTTATGAAAAGAGTAATAGAGAATTTAGAAAATAAAAATGAACATTATCTTTATCCGTTCTTTTGGCAAAAAGGACAATCAAATGAGAAATTAAAAGAATATATAGATCAAATGCGAGAACAAGGTATTTATAATATATGTATTGAATCAAGGCCACATCCTGAATTCTTAGAAGAGGGTTGGTGGAATACAATGGACTTTCTTATTCAAGAAGCTAAGAAAAATAATATGAAAATATGGATATTAGATGATGCGAAGTTTCCAACAGGATATGCCAATGGAAAAGTACCAAATCATTTAAAGAAAACATATCTTGATTATTATTGTTTTGATCTTGTTGGACCTAATCATTATGCAGAGATGAACTTAAGTTTATTTTGTGATATGCGAGAAGCTATGAAAGATAAAAGACATCAACATGATCAGTTTTTTAAAGCTATTCTTGTAGAAAAAGATATGTTATTACAAGAGGGATTAAAAGAAGAGACAGCAATTGATGTGAGTGAGGGATTTAAAGATCATATCTTACATCTCAATTTAGAAAATAAACATTATAGTCTTTATGTTTTCTTTACAACAATATGTGGTGAAGAAGCCACTCAAGATTATTTAGACCCAATGAATAAAGAAGCAACACAAATCTTAATCAATGAAGTTTATGAAAAACATTATACTCATTATAAAGATGAATTCGGTAAAACAATTATTGGATTCTTCTCTGATGAACCAAGGTTTGGAAATATCAAAGGGACAACTGCTTCTATTGGTAGAGAAAAGATGCCATTACCTTGGAATGATGAAGTTTATCAAAAACTACAAAATATCAAAGGTTATCAAGATACAGATTTAATCTTTTTATTCACATCAAAGAGTACAAAAGCAAGTCAAATCAGATATGAGTATATGAATATAGTCAGTCAATTATATAGTCAAAATTTCTCTCAATATATTGGAGATTGGTGTTCTCAGCGTCACGTTGATTATGTTGGTCATACAATTGAAGATAATGGTGCTCATGCAAGGTTAGGATATGGAGCTGGACACTTCTTTAGAGCAATGGCTGGTCAGAGTATGGCTGGTATTGATATTATTGGTGGTCAAGTCATCCCTGGTATGGATTATCAACATGATGCTTTTAGTACAGGTGGAAGTAATGGTGAATTTTATCACTACGCTTTGGTTAAACTTGGTGCTTCACTCGCAAAATTAGATCCAAGTAAACAAGGAAAACTGATGTGTGAAGCTTTTGGTGCTTATGGCTGGGTAGAAGGATTAAAGATGATGAAATGGATAACTGATCATATGCTGAGTCATGGAGTGAATGTTATTGTTCCTCATGCATTTGATCCAGCAGACTTCCCAGACTGGGACTGTCCTCCCCATTTCTATGCACATGGAAACAATCCACAATATCCATACTTCCATAAATGGTCTTTATATGCTGATAGGTTATGTCATCTCTTCAGTGGAGGATATCATAAAGCAAGTGTTGGCGTTCTTTACCATGCCTTTGCTGAATGGTCTGGCGATTATATGCCTATCGAAAAAGTCTTAAAAGAGTTACAACAACATCAAATTTCATGTGATATTATAAGTGAAGATTATTTAAATGATACAACAATTTCAAATCATCAGTACTGTATTAATGGATATCATTATGATGTATTGGTTATCCCTTATGCACAAAGATTACCCCAATTATTAATAGAAAAATTAAAGGAATTATCACAAAGTATAAGAGTTATTTTTATTAATGACTACCCAGAAAATATGAGTTCAGGAAAAATGATTTCTCTCTCTTGTTTATCAGAAGAATTAAAAGATTATTCAGTTGTGAAAACGTCTTCTTTTGAAAAGGACTTAGTTGTCTATTCTTATCAACAAAGTGATGGAAATATTTATATGTTTAATAATGAAAGCATAACAGATTCTATTCATTCAACAGTGACTTTGCATGATGCTAATTATATGATATATGACGCTTATCAAAATAAAGCATATCGTTTAAACGGAAATAAAGTGGATGGTGGTTTTGAATTTACATTAACTTTACATCCATATCAATCTCTTGTATTGGTGAATGGGCAATGTTATGATAAAATATATACAAAGAGTTCTAATCAATTAGAGAATATTGATAAAGTGAAAGTTTCATTCAGAGAATATAATCAAAAGGATTATAGTCAACCAATAGATATGTCTTTAAATCATTATCTTGGATATGATTATCCAAGATTCTCAGGCAATATCAAATATGCATTTGATATTGATTGTCAGGATAAAGATATCGTTTTGGTATTAAAAGAAGCTTATGAAATTGTTGAATTGATTGTCAATGGTGAAAGTGTAGAAACATTAATCACACCACCATATGAATATGATTTGTCAACTTGTTTAAATTTAGGGATGAATCATATTGAATTGATTGCAACAAATAATTTATCAAGAAATCAAAGAGATTCATTCTCTAGACATTTAGCATTAGAACCTTTAGGTATTATTGGAAGTATTGAACTATATAAGAAGGAGGAAGATTAATGGGATTTCCAAAAGATTTTTTATGGGGTGGTGCAACTGCCGCTAACCAATGTGAAGGTGGTTTTGATAAAGGTGGAAGAGGCTTAGCGAATGTGGATATTACACCACATGGCAAAAACAGATTTCCAGTGATGTTAGGACTAGATCATAGTTTAGATTTTCATGAAGGAGAATTTTATCCAGCAAAAGAAGGTATAGATTTTTATCATCATTTTAAAGAAGATATCCAGTTGTTTGGTGAAATGGGATTTAAGACATATAGAATGTCATTAGCTTGGTCTCGCATCTATCCAAATGGAGATGAATTAGAACCTAATGAAGAAGGTTTGAAATTCTATGAAGATGTGTTTAAAGAATGTCATAAATATGGGATTGAACCATTGGTGACAATTACTCATTTTGATTGTCCAATCCATTTGATTAAAGAATATGGTGGCTGGAAAAATAGAAAATTGATTGAGTTCTATGAAAGATTATGTCGTACAATCTTTACAAGATATAAAGGATTAGTCAAATATTGGTTAACATTTAATGAAATTAATATGATTTTACATTTACCATTTATGGGTGCTGGGTTACTTATTGAAGATAAAGAAACAGCGTTAAAAGATAAGTACCAAGCGATTCATCACGAATTAGTTGCTAGTGCTTTGGCAACCAAGGTTGCTCATGAAATTGATCCTGATAATAAAGTGGGATGTATGTTAGCAGCTGGTAATACATATCCATATACATGCAATCCTGATGATGTATGGAAGTCAATTCAAAGTGATAGGGAAGGATATTTCTTTATTGATGTTCAGGCCAGAGGATATTATCCTCGTTATGCTGTGAAACAAATGGAAAGAGAAGGGACAATACCTATAATGGAAGATGGTGATCAAGAGTTGTTAAAAGATAATACTGTTGATTTTATCTCATTTAGTTATTATTCTTCTCGTTGTACAAGTGCTGATCCTGATATGAATAAACAAACAGAAGGCAATGTTTTTGCAACTTTAAAGAACCCATATTTAAAAGCCAGTGAATGGGGTTGGCAAATTGATCCATTAGGTTTAAGAATTACTTTAAATAGTATTTATGACCGTTATCAAAAGCCTTTATTTATTGTAGAAAATGGCTTAGGTGCCAAAGATGAACTTATTGACAATACTGTTGAAGATGATTATCGTATTGATTATTTAAGACAGCATATTCAAGCTATGAGTGATGCGATTGAAATTGATGGTGTTGAACTTTGGGGTTATACAACATGGGGATGTATTGATCTTGTATCAGCATCAACTGGTGAAATGAGTAAACGTTATGGATTTATTTACGTAGATAGAGATGATCAAGGAAACGGAACAAATAAACGTTATAAGAAAAAATCATTTGATTGGTATAAGAAAGTGATTGAATCAAATGGTGAAAATTTAGATTAATCAATGATATAGTTTTAAATTTATATTGACATATACTAGTGATAGATATACAATAATATTGTCAATAAGGTTTGTTACTCTCTGAGGCTTTTCCTTAAACACGATTTGTGTTTTAGGTGCTCAGAGAGTTTTTTAATTAATTAAGAGGTGAAAATATGTTTAATATAAAAAGAAAAAATAAAAATGAAGAAAAAATTTATTCTCCCGCTATTGGTAAAGTCATTCCAATAAGTGAAGTCAATGATGCAATGTTTGCTGATAAATTATTGGGTGATGGAGTAGGAATTATTTTAGAAGATGATTTGCTTTGTTCACCATGTGATGGAATTATAAGTATGATTGCAGTCACCAAACATGCGATTGGAATTACATCTACAATAGGTGCAGAGATTATTATTCATGTAGGTTTAGATACAGTTAATTTAAATGGTAAGGGGTTTGAGGTTCTTGTTAAGGAGAATCAGAAGGTTAAAGTAGGTGATCTTATACTTAAAGTAGATAGAGTGTTTATGGAATCAAAAAATATAGATTTGACAACACCAATGATTGTAACAAATTGCTCGTCTTTTAATGTTTCTATTGTTCAAGATAAGAAAAAGATTACATATAAGGATGAACTATTAACAATATTGAAATGAGAAAGTTGAGGTGAGTTATCATTATGAAAGTCATTAAAAACATTAACAATAATACATCTATTTGTTTAGATAGTAAGAATCAAGAAGTTGTTGCTTTTGGAAAAGGTATAGGTTTTATTAAACCACCATATGAAATAGATATATCCAAAGTAGAAAGAACATTCTATGATGTCAATCCAGATTTTGTTCAAATGATAAATCTTATTCCAGATAAAGTCTTTGAGCTATCTGTTAAAATAGTGAATTATGCTCAACAAAATATTGAAAAGTTAACAAATTCAAATATTATCTTTACTTTAGCAGATCATATTAACTTTGCTATAAAAAGATGTGAAGAAAATATGGTTATAGATGTACCTGTTTATTATGATATTCAACACTTATATCCTCATGAATTTGCAGTTGGAGAGTATGCGTTAAAAGAAATTAAAAAAGTGATGAGCATTCAATTACCTAAAGAAGAGATTATTGGAATTGCCTTACATCTGATTAATGCAAAAGCAATAGTGAGTAGTTATCAAAAAAATGAAGGAAATAATGATGCTATTGAAAGTATAACTCACATTATTGAAAGTTTCTTTTCAATTACTGTAGAAAGAAAAAGTTTTAACTATTCAAGGTTTGTATCACATATTCAGTACTTATTAAAAAGAGGAAGTGAAGGACAATATATAATGTCTGATAATCAAGAGATGTTTCAAACATTAACCTCTTCTTTTCCAAGCGTGTATGAGTGTGCAAAACAAATTGATGATTATATTTTCAAGAAATTTAACTATACGTTTAATGATGAAGAAATATTATATTTAATGTTACATATAAATAGACTTTGTGCTCGTGAGGATTGTTACCAATAGGGCTTGACCTAACCACAAAAGTAAGAAATGATTACTTTTTTGTTTGGGTTTTTATTTTGTTCATTCACAATGCATTAGCGCGCATGTATTGTGTTTATATAGATTTACAAAATATAAAGGAGAGAGAAGTATGGCTAAGAAAAATTATGAAGCTTTAGCTGATGAAATTATTGAGGTTATGGGTGGAAAAGAAAATATGACTTTCTTTATTCATTGTCTTACACGTTTACGTTTTAATGTCAAAGATAAAGGTTTAATTGATAACGAAAAATTAAAGAGTATAAAAGGAGTTGTTGGTAGTCAATGGCAAGGAGATCAATTTCAAATTATCATTGGTCAACATGTTGGTGATGTATACAAGGTCATCTGTCAGAAAGCCGGATTTGAGGTTAAAGAAATTATTAAGGAAGATGCTGATGTGCCAAAGAAAAAGCTAAGTATTAGTTTAATATTTGATAGTATATCAGGATGTGTAACACCTCTCCTTCCTTTAATAATAGGTGGAGGATTAATAAAGGCAGTACTGCTTATATTATTACAATTCAAATTAATCAGTGTAGAGAGTTCAACATATATGGTTTTATCCTTTACAGGAGATGCAGCCTTTTATTTCTTACCAGTATTTTTAGGGGCGACTGGCGCTAAAAAGTTTGGTGCAAATATGGGGTATGGTATGCTACTTGGAGCAACGTTAATACATCCACAATTCATCGAAGCAATAAGTAAAGGAACTGCATTATCTATCTATAACATTCCAATTCATGCAGCATCATATGCAAGTACTATATTTCCAATGATTCTCGCAACATTTGTTTTATCTTATGTAGAAAAATATATAACAAAGTTTACTCCTCAAATGTTAAAATCATTGGTTGTTCCATTGTTTACACTTTTAATTATGTTGCCATTAACATTGTGTGTTCTTGCACCAATGGGATCAGTTTTAGGGTCATATTTAAGTACAGGAATTACATGGCTTTATGATACGACTGGATTTTTAGCAGTAGGTGTTGTGTGTGGTGTTTATGTTTTCCTATGTATGACAGGAATGCATACAGCATTATTACCTATTTTATTTACAATGTTAGCAACTGTTGGGTATGAACCAATCACTGTCATTGCAAGTATGTTATATACAATCAATCAAGGTGTCGTGACTTTGGTAGTTGCTGCAAAAACACAAGATAAAGATGTGAAATCTGAAGCATTAACATGTACAATTACTTCGTTTGTTGCAGGTATTTCAGAACCAGCTTTATTTGGATTTTCTTTAAAGAATAAGAGGTTATTATACTGTTCTATGATTGGATGTTTCTGTGGTGGTATTTATGCAGGATTAATGAAAGTTTATTGTTTTGCAGTTGCTGGTACTGTAGGGTTTTTGGGATTACCAGGATTTATTGGTTCTGATTCAATGAATCTTATCAATATGGTTATTGCGATTGCAATTTCATGTATTGTGACTTTTGTTTTAGGAATTAAATTTGGATATCAAAATAAGGAGGAAATCAAATGTTAAAGGATAATTTTCTATGGGGTGGATCTGTTTCAAGTATGCAAACAGAAGGTGCATGGAATATAGACGGAAAGGGACCTTCAAATTATGATGTTAGAAAAGTGAAACCAGGTTTTTCAGACTGGAAAATGGCGATTGATTTTTATCATCATTATAAAGAAGATATTGATTTATTTGCTGAAATGGGATTTAATACTTATCGCTTTTCTATTTCGTGGTCAAGAATTTTACCAACGGGAGGAGAAGAGGTAAATCAACAAGGTTTAGATTTCTATGAAAATATTGTTGATGAAATGTTGTTAAAGGGAATAGAACCTATCATTTGTATGCATCATTTTGATGTCCCTCTTGAATTGGTTGAAAAATATGGTGGTTGGTGGTCTAAAGAATTCATTGAGTCATTTAAAAGATTAACAACTGCTGTAGTTGATAGATTAGGAAAAAAAGTTAAATATTGGTTCCCTATTAATGAACAAAATGCAATTATGTTTTCTTCATTCATGTTTCCATCAGATGATTTAGCGAGTGATGATATAAAAGGACGTGATCAAAGATCAACACAATCAGTACATAATGCTCATGTGGCAGGAGCATTTCTTAGATATTATGTAAAAAGAGTTAATCCTAATGCACAAGTTGGAGGAATGGTTTGTTATTCACCATTTTACCCAAATGATTGTAACCCAGTTACAATTAATAAGGCAAAACGTATTCAGGAAATGTTTATATTATCTACTTTAGATGTTATTGTTGAAGGATATTACTCAAATGAAACAATCAAGACTTGGCAAAGATATGATATTATGCCTGAAATGACAGAAGAGGAACTCAAATTAATTAAAGATAATCCAGCAGAATTCATTGGTTTTAGTTATTATTGTTCTCGTCTAGTTAATGAAAGCACATCAGAAGACACTAATCCAGAAGAATTAATGAAATTATTAACATCTATGATGTCAAATAATATGGAGAAAAATCCATATCTTAAGCAAAGTGAATGGTCTTGGACAATCGATGAAATTGGTCTTAGAGTTTCATTAAACGATATATATCGTCGTTATAAAAAACCAATTATTATTTTAGAATGTGGAATTGGGGTTGACGAAGAACTTAATGAGAATATGGGTGTTGAGGATGACTATCGGATTGAATATTTTAAAAATCATTTAAAAGAAATGAAAAAAGCAATTGAGATTGATGGAGTAGACTGTTTTGGTTTTTTAACTTGGGGACCTATAGATATATTGAGTTCACAAGGTGAAATGAAAAAACGTTATGGTTTTATATATGTTGATCGTGGTGAAACAGATTTTAAGGATATGAAGCGTTACAAGAAAAAGAGTTTTCATTGGTTTAAAAAAGTAATTGAATCTAATGGAGAAGTGCTAGATTTATAATATCTTCGTTATATAGAAAAGAGTGATAGGTTAAAATGATAGTAGATATAGTTTATACAGATAATATGGTTTTACAAAGAAATACACATAATTATATAACTGGACAATGTTTGGATAATGAGGATGTATCGATATATTTTCAAGGAACAAGGTATAGATCTCAGAGTAAAAATAATACATGGGAAATATGTTTAGATCATTTAAAAGTAGGGGGACCATATCAATTATTAATTGAGAGTGATGAATGTCAGATTATTTGGGAACATATTTATGTTGGCGATGTTTTTTTGGCAGCAGGACAATCAAACATGGAGTATCGTTTAAAAGATTCTTATTTAGGAGATGAGTATATTCATTCTCAAGAGCTAAATAATATATATTTCTTTCAAGTGCCAAGAGTAGAGTATAGAGAAAAGGGACAATCATATCCTCGTTTTGAAAAACCTCATTGGAAGGAAGCTAACTCAACAACATTAGGAAATCTTTCAGCAGTCGCATATCATTTTGTTAAAACGTTAAGACAGTATACTGATATTCCAATTGGCATAGTTGAATGTAATAAAGGTGGTACTTCTGCGTCTTGCTGGATACCAAACAAAGAATTAGAAAAAAACATCTATTTAAAAGAGCTTTATATAGATCAATATTTTCAGGATATTAAAGATCAAAGTGATGAAGATGAAAATAGAAAAATAGATGAATTCAGACAAAGTCTACAGTTATACATGCAAAAAGTTCAATCATATAAAAATAACCATCCAGACCACAGTATGAGTGAAATAAAAAAAGCAGTAGGCCACACTCCTTGGCCAGGTCCAAAGGGTAAGAAAGATTTTGGAAGGCCAGGTGGATTGTATGAAACAATGTTTTCAGTTATCAAAACATATTCATTTGCATCAGTATTGTGGTATCAAGGAGAAGAAGATGTTAAATATGCAGAATATTATGATATTTTATTAACTTTACTTATTCATAAATGGAGAAGTGATTTAAGGAATAATCATTTACCATTCTTCTGTGTACAGTTACCTAATTATAATGACGAGAAATATGATAAGTGGCCAATATTAAGAGAAAAACAAGCATTAGTAAGTGAAAAAGTCAAAGATGTACATTTAATTGTTTCAATAGATTGTGGAGAAGAATTTAATATCCATCCTATTCATAAAGAAGTGATAGGTCAAAGACTAGGAAAATCTGTTCTTTTACACTATTATAATTATTCTATTCAGGGTGATGCTCCTACAATTATTTCAATAGAAAACATCGATTCAAAATTATATATAAAGTACAATCAAAATCTCTATTATAAGGGAGAGAATATACAGGAATTTGAAATTGAAAATCATCTTGTAAGAAAACCTATTTATCCAGAATTAAAAGATGATACTTTAATATTCGGTATAGATCAAGATTGTACGCAACTGTTATATGCCTATAAAAATTACCCAATAACTAATTTATATGGTATTAATGAAATTCCTATTGCACCATTTCGTATCACTATTAATAAAAATGTTTAAATCAGCAAAAGCACTGTATTATAAGTTGATAAATGCAAAATAGGACAATATATTAAACAACTCAGGACATTTGAAACTGGGTTGTTTTTTTGTATGATGAGATTGTAGAAAAGAGGTGGGAAGATGAGATATTATCTCGCAATAGATATTGGAGCATCAAGTGGTAGACATATGTTGTGTTCTTTGCAAAACAATCAAATATATCTAGAAGAAATCTATCGATTTGAAAATCATGTTGAATTGAAAAATGGTCATTACTATTGGAATATAGATTATTTATTTGGAGAAGTTGTCGCAGGGATTAAAGAATGTGTCAAACACAATAAGATACCAACAACACTAGGAATTGATACATGGGCAGTAGATTATGTGTTGTTAGATGAGTTAGGACATCGTATTGATGATGTTTATGCTTATAGAGATAACAGAGTGGATAGCTTTATCAAACCAGATAAAATAGAAGAGTTATATATGAAAACAGGAGTTCAGTATCAAAAGTTTAATACGATTTATCAGCTTGCAAGTGATGATGAATTAAGAAAAACCAGAACTCTTGATTTTCTCATGATACCTGATTATCTCAATTATTTATTAACTGGAAAAAAGGTCAATGAGTATACCAATATGTCAACAACACAACTCTTAGATATTCAAACCAGCAAGTTATCAAAAGAGTTATTAGACTTTTGTCAAACTGATGTTGAGATTTTTCAAGATATTGTGATGCCTGGAACATCATTAGGTTCACTATCAGAAGATATGAGAAAAGTGATTGGAGCTGATATAGAAGTCATTGTTCCTTGTACTCATGATACGGGTAGTGCTTATATGGCAGCGATTGAAGACAAGAGTATTATTTTGAGTTCAGGAACATGGTCATTATTAGGAATTGAAACAATGCAACCCATTGTGACTTTAGAATCAATGAATGCCAACTTTACCAATGAAGGGGGTTATCAGCAACGTTATCGCTTTTTAAAAAATATCATGGGACTATGGATTATTCAGGAAGTTTCAAGAAATCTTGATGAGAAATATAGCTTTGCAAAGTTAGTGGAATTGGCAAGACAAGATCAATTTGCTGGGATTTTTGATGTCAATGATGAACGTTTCTTAAAACCTGAGAGTATGATTTTTGAAATCAAGCAATACTTTCAAGAAAGACATGAAACGGCTCCTCAAACAGTTGGGCAGATCGCTTCTTGTGTTTATCATTCATTGGCATATGGTTATAAAAAAGCCATTGAGGAATTAGAGATGATAACTAAACAAACTTATCCAGTTATTAATATTATTGGCGGGGGATGTCAAAATCAATTATTGAATGAAATGATTGCTGAAATGACTGGAAAAAAGGTTGTTGCTGGACCTGTAGAAGCGACAGCACTGGGAAATATTCTGGCACAATTGATACAGCAAAAAGTTGTTAATGATTTATGTGAGGGGAGAGCATTGATTAAAAAATCATTTGAGATGAAAGAATATAAAGGAGAATAATATGAATCAAAGATTTGAAGAAGCCAAAACAATTTATAAAAAATTAGGTATTGATGTTGATAATGCATTAAAACAATTACAAACATTTCCTGTCTCTATGCATTGTTGGCAAGGTGATGACGTTGTGGGATTTGATGGAGCAGGAGCTTTGTCTGGTGGGATTCAAACAACAGGAAATTATCCAGGGAAAGCAAGAAATTATCAGGAGTTAATGAATGATATTGATGAAGTTTTAAAATTAGTACCAGGAACAAAACGTATTAATCTTCATGCATCTTATGCCATCTTTGAAGAGGGGGAAAAGGTTGATAGAAATGCAATTGAACCTCGTCACTTTGCAAAATGGGTTGAATTTGCAAAGGCAAGAAATTTAGGATTAGATATCAATCCAACGATTTTCTCTCATCCTCTTGCTAAAGGATTAACACTTTCTTCGCCTGATCAAAAGATAAGAGAGTTTTGGATTGAACACTGTCAGGCATGTATTCGTATTAGTGAATATTTTGCTGATGAATTAGGAACACCTTGCTTAATGAATATTTGGATTCCTGATGGTCTTAAGGATATTCCTGGTGATCGTTTGACACCAAGAAAAAGATTTATGGAATCTTTAGATGAGATACTTTCTATCAATTATGATAAAAATAAGGTTCTTGTGTGTTTAGAATCAAAAGTCTTTGGGATTGGAATGGAATCATATACAGTTGGTTCAAGTGAATTTACAATGAATTATGCCAAAACAAGAGATATTTTACCATTGATGGATAATGGTCATTATCATCCTACAGAAGTTGTTTCAGATAAATTATCGGCTATGTTATTATTCCATGATAAAGTTGCATTGCATGTGACAAGACCCGTTCGCTGGGATAGTGATCATGTTGTTTTATTTGATGATGAAATAAAAGAAATTGCGAAAGAAATTGTCAGAAATTATGCAATGGATAGAGTTTTGGTTGGTTTGGATTTCTTTGATGCAAGTATCAATAGAGTAGCAGCGTGGACAGTTGGTATGAGAAACATGCAAAAAGCGATGTTATATGCTTTGCTTCAGCCTTATGAAATGTTAAAAGAAGCTCAAGATCAAGGTGATTTTACACAAATCATGGTTATCAATGAAGAATTGAAAACTTATCCATTCAATGATATCTGGGATTATTATTGTGAAATCAATCAAGTTCCAGTAAGAGAAACTTGGTATGACGAAGTAAAAAAATATGAAACAGAAGTTTTAGCAAAGCGAGGATAATGCAATGAATATATTAGAACAAGAATTTATCAAAGGGTTTATCAGAATGTGTAGTGATGGGTTTGAACAAGGATGGCATGAACGTAATGGTGGAAATTTAACATATCGCATGAAAGATGAAGAAGTGAAGTATGTTCAATCCGTATTTTCTTATCAACGTGGCTGGGAAGATATAGGAACAGAAGTTCCTGAACTCGCAAATGAATATTTTTTAGTCACAGGTTCTGGAAAATATTTTAGAAATGTAGAATTAGATCCTGAAGCAAATATAGGCATTGTTGAAATTGATGAAACAGGAACAAAGTATCGTGTTGTTTGGGGACTGATTCATGAGGCAGTTCCAACCAGTGAATTACCAACGCATTTGATGAATCACGCTATTAAGAAGGTGGTTACTGATGAGCAGCATCGTGTCATTTATCATTGTCATACAACGAATGTCATTGCATTAACATTTGTTTTACCACTCAAAGATGAAATCTTTACAAGAGAGTTATGGGAAATGGCAACGGAATGTCCAGTTGTATTTCCAGCAGGTGTAGCTGTTGTGCCTTGGATGGTACCGGGTGGTAGAGAGATTGCTGTTGCAACAAGTAAGTTAATGAAAGATTATGATGTGGCAATCTGGGCACATCATGGAATATTCTGTTCAGGTTCGGATTTTGATACCACATTTGGTCTTGCACATACTGTAGAAAAGTCAGCTGAGATATTGGTGAAAATGTTATCAATGTCACCAAAGAAATTACAAACTATTCAAACAAATGAATTGAGGTCTTTGGCAGATGCTTTTCATGTGACGTTACCTGAAAAATTTTTGTATGAGAAATAAATAATATTTGAAAGTGTTCTTTTTTCCTCCCCAAATGAAGAGACTTATAAAATGAAAGACAAAAATATTCAGTGTAAAGGAATTTATGACTGAAAAATAGGTGACTCAGAATAATCAAAAGAAATCAGTAAATACTTGTATTGTCATCAGTATTATGCTAAAATGCTATTGATGAAACTATAGTTTTGAAACATAGAGTTCAAAACGAAAAGCCAAGGGTCTAATCCAATACCCCTTGGCTTTTCTTCTAGGCTTGACATCAGTCATGTCTATTATCAAGTCATTTGCAAAGAAAGTAAACGACTAACCCTGCTGTGATAGAGACAATGAATGAAACTATAGTTTCAATTAACATAAAGTTCACCTCCTTTCAAAGGAAGGAACTGATAACACTTCTATTGTATCATGAAACAAGAGGTTATGCGTCTCAATTTTATCTCATGTTTTTCTCAAAAAAAAAGACCATTAGGTCTTAAAAATAACAATGAATTCCTTTCTCTAAAAAGACTTTCTGGTAATCTTCCAAGTCTTCTGGATGAAAGGCTTTTTTATTTTTATATAAATAATCTCGATTTAACATTTCATATTTTCTTTCACCAAATTGATGAAAAGGTAATAACTGAACTTTTTGAATACCCATATTTAAAAATAAATTGGCTATGCCTTCAGCATCAGTTAAGCTATCATTAAAATCTGGGATAACTGGGATACGAGGTAAAACATTGATTTGATTTTCAATAGCCCATTTGAGATGAGAAAGAATCAGCTTGTTATGCACAGCAGTGCCCTGAAAATGTTTTTCACTATCATAATGTTTAACATCAAAGAGAAGTAAATCAAATAAGGGAGCAAGTTCTTGAAATATGTCAGATTGGATATAACCAGTTGTTTCAATTGCAACATGAATATTATGTTTTTTTAATTCAGTTATCAAGGCTTTGACAAACACTGGCTGACTCATTCCTTCACCGCCAGAAATTGTGACACCACCATCTGATTCTTCATAGAAATCTTGATCTTGCAAACAGACTCTGACAACTTCATCAACATCTTTGTACTCGCCTTCATGTGATAATGCTTGCTGATAGCAGTTGTGAACACATTGTAAGCAACCAACACATTTATTAAAATGAATATGAATATGATTGTTTTTATTTTCAATCGCTTTTTGAGGACAAGAATTCACACAGTTCAGACAATGTACGCATTTTTGTTCATCATATAAGATCTGTACTTTTTCTAATTGAGATTCAGGGTTAGAGCACCAAAGGCATTGTAAAGGACAACCCTTTAGAAAGACAGTTGTCCGAATACCAGGACCATCGTGAATACTAAATTTTTGAATATTAAAAATATTACCTTTTACCATATCTCTTCTCCTCCATTGTCTTTATATTATCATATGTGTATAAAATAGTAAATATAATATTTCAAATGAAAGTTAATATAATTAGAAATGAAATATGAATTGACATTATATAAAACTATTGTTATTATATATTTGAAAATGAAATGATGTTAAGTTTCAAATGAAATAAAGTGGAGGAAAACTATGAAAAATGTTGAGCATTTTGGTGACTTGACACCAAGAATGAATGATTTTAGAGAGAAAGTTTTAGAGAAGAAGCCTTATATTTGTGCTGAAAGAGCCTTATTGGTTACTGAAACTTATAAGGAACATCAAAATCAGCCAGCTGTAATGAAACGTGCATTGATGTTAAAGAATATCTTAGAAAAGATGTCTATCTATATTGAGGATGAAACATTGATTGTTGGAAATCAGGCATCTTCAAATAAAGATGCACCAATCTTCCCAGAATACACATTAGAATTTGTTATTGATGAATTAGATAAATTTGAAAAACGTGATGGTGATGTTTTCTATATTACTGAGGAAACCAAAGAAGCATTGCGTTCTATTGCTCCTTTTTGGGAAAATAATAATTTAAGAGATAGAGGTGATGCTTTACTTCCTGATGAAGTCAAGGATATTATGTCTACTGGTTTATTGGGTATGGAAGGGAAATTAAATTCTGGTGATGCTCATTTGGCAGTTGATTACCATACTGTTTTACAAATTGGTTTAAAAGGTTATGAAGAAAGAGTCAAAAAACTAAAATCTGAATTAGATTTATGCAAACCTGAAAGTATTGATAAATATGTTTTTTACAAGTCTGTACTGACTGTCATTGAAGCTGTGAAAACATATGCTCATAGATTTAGTGTATTGGCAAAAGAATTGGCTAAAAAGGCAGAAGGATCTAGGAAAGATGAATTGTTAGAAATTTCTAGAATCTGTAATAAGGTTCCTTATGAACCAGCTGAAACATTCTATGAAGCGATTCAATCTACATGGTTTATTCAATTGATTTTACAGATTGAGTCTAATGGTCATTCATTATCATATGGACGATTTGATCAATATGTTTATCCTTATTTGCAACATGATTTAGATCGAGGAATAATCACTGAAGATATGGCAGTAGAATTATTAACAAATTTATGGATTAAGACATTAACTATTAATAAGGTTCGTTCTCAGGCACATACTTTTAGTAGTGCTGGAAGCCCAATGTATCAAAATGTAACAATTGGTGGTCAAACATCTGATAAGAAATGTGCAGTTAATAAGTTATCCTATCTCGTTTTGAAATCAGTTGCCCAGACTAGACTCCCTCAACCAAATTTAACAGTTAGATACTATAATGGAATGCCAAAAGAGTTCTTAGATGAAGCAGTTGAAGTCATGAAACTAGGAACAGGAATGCCAGCATTTAATAATGATGAAATTATTATTCCTTCATTTATGAATTTAGGGGTTAAAGAAGAAGATGCATATAATTATTCAGCTATTGGATGTGTTGAAACAGCTGTACCTGGAAAATGGGGATATCGCTGTACAGGTATGTCATATTTGAATTTTCCTAGAATTTTACTTTGTGTGATGAATGATGGAGTGGACTTAACAACAGGAAAGAGATTTGTTGAAGGCAGTGGACATTTTAAAGATATGAAATCTTTTGAAGAATTACAGGCAGCTTGGGATAAAGCGATTAGAGAATTGACAAGAGTTTCTGTTATTGTTGAAAATGCTGTCGATATTGCTGGAGAAAGAGAAATTCCAGATATCTTATGTTCAGCTTTAACACAAGACTGTATTGGTCGAGGAAAGACAATTAAAGAAGGTGGCGCAATCTATGATTTTATTTCTGGTTTACAGATTGGAATTGCTAATATGGCAGATAGTTTGGCAGCTATCAAGAAATTGGTCTATGAAGAAAAGAAAATTACACCTGAACAGTTATGGAGTGCTATGCAAAATGACTTTGAAGGTGTTGAAAATGAAAAAATTCAAAAGATGTTAATCAATGATGTTCCTAAATATGGAAACGATGATGATTATGTTGATCAATTGGTTGTTGATGCTTATAACTCATATATAGAAGAAATGAAAAAATATCCAAATACAAGATATCAAAGAGGACCTATTGGTGGTATTCGCTATGCTGGGACATCTTCGATTTCAGCAAATGTTGGACAAGGGTTAGGCACAATGGCAACACCAGATGGTCGTAAGGCCCATACTCCACTTGCTGAAGGTTGTTCACCTGCTCATGCAATGGACAAGAGTGGACCAACCGCTGTCTTTAAGTCTGTTTCAAAACTACCAACTCATGAAATTACTGGAGGGGTATTACTCAATCAGAAGGTGACACCAACAATGCTTTCAACTGAAGAAAATAAAATGAAATTAGAGATGATGATAAAAACATTCTTTAATAGATTACACGGATATCATGTTCAATATAATGTCGTTGATAGAGAAACATTATTAGATGCTCAGGCACATCCAGAAAAACATCGTGATTTAATTGTCCGTGTTGCTGGATACTCAGCATTCTTTAACGTTTTATCAAAAGCAACACAAGATGATATTATTGAAAGAACTGAACAAACTTTATAAGAGGAGAAAATAAACATGGAATTTATTATTGATACAGTTGATTTAGAAGAAATTAAGGATGCAGTAGAACATATGCCAATTGTGGGAGTAACAAGTAATCCCTCAATTGTCAAAAGAACAAGCCCAGCAAAGTTCTTTGATCATATGAGAGAGATTAGAAATATCATCGGAAAAGAGAGAAGTTTACACGTACAAGTGATTTCTAAGGATTGTGAGACAATTGTCAAAGAAGCTCATCGTATTTTAGAAGAAATTGATAATCAGGTTTATATCAAGGTTCCAGTTTCATATGAAGGAGTCAAAGCCATCAAGATTTTAAAGTCAGAAGGCATCAATGTCACAGCGACAGCAGTCTATGATTTGATGCAGGCTTATATGGCACTAGCAGCAGGAGCAGATTATATTGCGCCTTATGTGAATCGTATAGGGAACTTAGGAAGTGATCCAATGGAACTGATCAATGAATTATCAAATCGTATTGCAATGGATGGATATGACTGTAAGATTATTGCAGCCAGTTTCAAAGGCGTGCAACAAGTTAGAGATTCATTCAATTATGGAGCACAGGCCATTACAGCACCAGTAGAGGTGTTAAAAGCGATATTCAAGAATCCAAACATTGAAAAAGCAGTAGATGATTTCAATAGTGACTGGTATGCAATGTATGGAGAAGGAACAGGCATTTGTGATTTATAAGATATGAAGAGAATGTTATGCGTTCTCTTTTTTTATACATAAAAAACTCCATAGATGGAGTTTTCAATATTATTCAACTGTGACAGATTTAGCTAAATTACGTGGTTTATCTACATCACAACCTTTTATACAAGCTGTATAATAAGCCATTAATTGTAAAGGGATAGCAACCAAAATAGACTGCAATGTTGGAGAAACATCTGGTAAATAATAAGTGTTTTCAACATTTTTAATCTCTTCACGATGTGTTGTCAAGAGGATAACTTTTGCTCCCCTGGCAATTGTTTCTTGAATATTACTTATTGTTTTTGCTGCAATATGTGGTTGTGTTGCGACTGCGATTACAACGGAACCTTCTTCAATTAAAGCAATTGGACCATGTTTTAATTCTCCAGCAATATAAGCATCAGCATGGACATAAGAGACTTCTTTGAGTTTTAATGCACCTTCTAAAACACTTGCATAATCTAAGCTTCTTCCAATGAAATAAGCATCATGAAGATTTTCTAACATTTTTGCATAGTTTTCAAAGATAGCATGATCATTTAAAATGTTCTCAACATATTGAGGGATTGTATTTAATTGATCAATTAATTCATGATCAATATCTTTTCCAAGAACTTGAGCAACATAATAAGCGAGTAACATGAGTAAAACCAATTGAGTTGTATAAGCCTTCGTAGAAGCAACAGCAATTTCTGGACCAGCACATGTATATAAAACATAGTCAGCATCTCTAGAAATTGTACTTCCTAAGACATTAGCTATCGCAATTGTTGTTGCGCCTTTTTCTTTGGCTAAACGAAGTGCAGCTAAAGTATCGGCGGTCTCCCCAGATTGTGATACAAAAATAGCTAAAGTATGCTCATCAATAAGTGGATCATTATATCTAAATTCACTTGCTACCATAACAATGACAGGGAGTTTTGTGGTTCTTTCTAAAACATGAGAACCACATAGCGTTGCATGATAAGCTGTTCCACAAGCCACAAAGTAAACTTTATTATAGTTATTAAAATCAATCTCCTGTAGTTCATCAAGAACAATTTTATCTTTAACAATACGCCCTCTTAATGTTTCTTGAATCACATGTGGTTGTTCATAGATTTCTTTTAACATAAAAGTATCATAACCATCTTTTTGAGCAGCTTCTAAATCATAAGGAATTGTGACTAATTCTTTTGTTATGGGATTTCCATCATGATTATAAAATTCGATATGTTCATTTTCTAAAATAGCCATTTCATAATCATTTAAGAAATAAACATCTTTTGTATATTCCAATAAAGCTGGAATATCACTTGCAGCTACATAGGCTCCATCTGCTTTTCCAATAATTAATGGGCTATCTTTTTTGGCTACAATGATTTTATCAGGTTCTAATGTTGAAACAATACATAAGGCATAACTACCATCAATCCTTTTTAAAACTTTCTTTGTGGCTTCAAAAAGATTTCCCTCAAAGTATTCATCTAATAAATGAACAACAACTTCACTATCAGTTTCTGATTGAAACTGATATCCTTTTTTGATTAGTTCTTCTTTTAATTCACGATAGTTTTCAATAATACCATTATGAACTAAAGAAATTGTTTCATCATCATTTGTATGAGGATGAGAATTTAAATTTGAAGGAATTCCATGAGTTGCCCATCTTGTATGACCAATTCCAACATGTCCTTCCAAGTGATAATCTTGAAGCTTATCTTCAAGATTTTTTAATCGTCCCTTACATTTAATCGTTTTTAAACCTTCATTTTCAAGAATTGTTATGCCAGCACTATCATATCCTCGATACTCAAGTTTAGACAATCCTTGCATTAAAAAGGGTAAAGCAAAACCATTACCGCAATACGCTGTAATTCCACACATAAAAACATACCTCCATTAGATTTTTTTATTATTGAATGAAGTTATGCCTGATGATATTTGTTTAATGATTACTCATTATTTTTGCTCATCGTTTAGGTAGCATCATACCTCCAGATCATCCGCCGAATCTTTCGATAAATCTGGTCCTCGTCAACTCCTAAGAGTCCTGGCGCTATTTTCTTTCATCCTTCTTCAATAACGTAATTCATTATACATGAATCTTTTTTTTATAGTTTTCAAATTGTGAAAACAATATGACACTATATGACTATTTTATGTGATATTAGGAATAATTGTGATATTTTCTATCGAAAATAAGTCAGATTTCCTACGTTTTACATAGATTTTAAAAATTTTTTAAAAAAGTTTGTTTAAAAAGAAGAAAAATGAGAAAAAATTTTGAATATATAAGTAGGAGGGTTATTATGAGTATAGAAACAAATTTAATGGAAATGAATAAATCACTCAAGAAACTAAAAGAATCTGGTGTCTATGATGTAGAAAAGTATAGCTATGCATTATTGCATCAAACCAATCAATTAGAATATTTCTATTGTCATCTTGTAAAAGATGGAGATTGTGATCAAACTTATTATCATGTTCATAAAAGACCACATATCCATGAACTGGCATATTTCAATATTGGGCGAGGGTTTCCTAAAGAATTAATGGATGGACATTGGTGCTATGTTTTAAAGGATATGGGATATAAGATGTTAGTTCTTCCCTGTACATCTATTAAAGAGAATTCAACACCAGCTAATCCTTCATTTGAGAAGGATATTACAATAAAAACAGACAAACATATAACGTATTGCCGTATTCAATTAAGTGATATTCGTTCCATAGATATTCAAAGGTTAGATTTAAGAAAACCATTTTATCATGTTTTAACTGATCAACAAGAAATTTTAGAGTTTGTAGAAAAAAATCTATTTGATAAGTAATTCTCTTTCATGTATGATTAGGTCATATATGTGGGGGAATTATAGATGGAAGAGTTTTTATGTGGATGTAAAAAGGGGATACCAATAGCATTGGGCTATTTTCCAGTTTCTTTTTCATTTGGTGTACTGGTTGTTTCAAGTGGCTTGCCACTAGGTTTAGCAACATTGATTTCGATGACCAATTTAACATCATCTGGACAATTTGCAGGTGTTTCTTTAATGCTGACAAATGCATCTTATATTGAGATGGCGTTAACATTGTTAATGATTAATGCTAGATATTTCTTAATGTCATTATCTTTGAGTCAAAAAATCGATCAGAAAATGAGTACTTTGCAAAGAATGATTATTTCGTTTGGTATTACTGATGAAACTTTTAGTTTAGCTTCTTTACAGCATGGAAATTTAACTTTTCGTTTTATGTCTGGATTTATTTTATTGCCTATTATTGGATGGACATGTGGAGCATTTGCTGGTGAGGTATTAATGAATTTTTTACCAGTTGCATTACAAAATGCAATGGGAATTGCTTTGTATGGAATGTTTTTAGCTATTATTGTTCCACCAGCAACGAAGTCACGCAAAATATTAGAAGTTGTTTTTATAAGTGCTGTTATGTCTGTTATTTTCTTTTATGGTCAGATGTTTGATCATTTATCGAGTGGTTTTAAATTGATTATTGCAACATTAAGTGGTGCAATTTATGGTGCATGGCGTTATCCTCTTGAGGAGGATGGTGTATGAGTGAATACATATTTATAAGTGTTGCAATTATGGCTATCTTTACATATTTGCCAAGAATGTTACCATTAACACTCTTTAGGAAAGAAATAACATCACCATTTTTAAAATCATTGTTATATTATGTGCCTTATGCAGTTTTATCCGCTTTAACGTTTCCAAGTATTATTTATGCAACTGCAAATATATATAGTGCAATTGGAGGGTGTTTTGTTGCGATGTATTTTGCTTATAAGGAAAAAGGGTTGGTATTTGTTGCTATAGCAGCAATGTTAACAAGTTATATAATCAGTTTTATTTGTTAAGGGAACAAGAGAAATCTTGTTCCTTTTCTTATCAGAGAAAGGAGACAAAAATAATGCTAATCAAGAATCGTTCCCCAACTATTTTAATATGAGTTGTGACTTTTGTTTGAGACATGAATAGAATATGATAAAATGATATTGATCTAAAGGGTGGGATATTATGAAAAATGTATTGAAAAGACATCGCTCAAAAATCATGATTATTTTATTGAGTAGTATTTTATTAGGATGTTCTCAAGAAAAGATGATATTAAAGAAAGAAAAGTTTGTTGTAGAATATGGACAATCTATTTCTACAAAAGTAAGTGATTATTTAGATAATAAAGATAACTTTTTAAAAGATGTCAAAATGACTGTTGATGGCCAAAATGAAGAAGGAAAAACTTATTTGTCTATAGGTCAATATAAGGTATCTTTTACACGTAATCAAAAAACTGTTGAAACTACAGTAGAAATTGTAGATACAACAGCACCAGAGTTTAAGGATTTAAAAGAAAGTTATAAAGTAAACCTTAATGGTAAGTTAGATATAACTCAATTAAAAGTCACTGATTTGTCTAAAGTCACTCTTTCTATTGATGATAGTAAAGTGAATTATAGCAAAAGTGGAATTTACACAACTAATGTAATTGCTAAGGATGAAAGTGGAAATGAAACGAGGAAAGATATTAAGATTGTAGTTGAAGAAAAGAAAAAAGATCCTGGATCTTCTTCTCAGTCTTCTCAATCAAATAATTCAAGTAAAGGTTCATCTAGTAAGAATAAGAGTAAATCAAATTCAAGTAGTTCATCGAGTTCGAAAATAGATGAATCACAACCTGACAAAAAAAATTCTATTATAGTAACACCTGATTCAGATAGTTATCAAGAATTTAATAACGGTAATAATTATGGATGGGGTGGGAACTTTGAGTGGCCTGATGAATGGGAATAGAATTGATAAAATATTGAAGAGTATGTTGATACTCTTTTTTTAATGAAAAGGAGAAATGAATATTGAACAAGTTAAGCAAATTATTTAAAATGATACTATCAATCATAATAATAGTATCATTTTCGTTAGTCTCAATTGGAAATGTATCTGCAAATAATATTTCTAATAGCAATGATTATCCAAAACAAGATAAAATCGAATATAATGGAAAAATAACATATGGTAGTAATATTGTAGGAGATTTTACTATTAATGGAAAACAAGCATTTTGTATGGAACACCCAAAAAGCACACCACCAACAGGTACAAAGATTACAGTTTCCATTTATGATAATGCTGATATTAGGAAGGTATTGTATTATGGATGGGGTGGTCCAGAACAATGGAGTGGTTTTGAAAATAGAGCACATGGTATAGTAGTCACATCACTTGCTTTGAGTTATTACTACTATGGAGATAATTCTTCATTCAAAACTATTAAGAATTTTATGGAATTTATAGAAAAAAATAAGGTTCCATCGTTTGAATTAGAATTTTCTAAATCTAATGTCCTTGCATTCAGAGATGGAAATATTCAAAAAACGGAATCTATTACTTTGAAAAGTGGTAGCGATATTTTTGGTATAACTATAAATTTACCAGATGAAGTAACTTATGTTAATGAAGGAAATGGAAACAGACAAACAGGTGGAAGTTTAACAATTAAAGGTAAAACAAAATTTCATTTTGAAGCTCCTCTGAATGTGGAATTAGATAAATGGAATACTGGAGAACAAACAAAAAGTTATAACTTTAGTCCGATATTAGCAAAAGCAGGAGGTAGTTATCAATCTACAGGATATGGTGAATATGTTGAAGATCCATCTAAAACAACTTCTCTTACTGTGGACTGGCTACAATTAGCAAGTTTAGAGTTAACCAAGACTGATGTTTATGGAAATCTAATTAATGGAGCAGTTTTTAGGTTATGGAATAATGGCGATTATGATAAGGAGATAACTGTAACGAATGGTAAAATCAAGGTGGATAACTTAACAACAGGCATATATTATTTACAAGAGAAAACAGCACCACAAGGATTTTTAGTAGATGATACGATTTATACAATAACATTGAATGCTGGGGATAGTGCAAGTCAAACGGTAAGTAATAAAGAACCCACAGGGAAAATAACTGTAGTAAAGGAAAGTGAGAATAAAGATAGAATTATTGGTGCTAAATTTAATGTTGTGGCGGATGGGAAGATAATATCAGCTGCTGGTAAAGTTTTATATAATAGTGGAGATGTTGTTGATACTTTAACGACTGATAAACAAGGGACAGCAGTAACAAAGAATCTTCCTTTAGGAAATTATATTGTTTATGAGACGCAAGCTCCAACTGGATATTTATTAAATACAGAGCGTTATCAAGTTTCATTGAGGTATGACAATCAAACAACTCCTGTCATTACAACTTCAACGACCATTGAAGATAAAGAACCCTTAGGAAGTATTCATTTAGAAAAAGAAATAGAGAGTACTATTACAGATCACCAACTTGGTGATGCTTTTTTATCTCAAGTAGAATTTGGATTATATGCTCGAGAAAAGATTACAAATGTCTCTGGAACAAAAGTTTTTTATAGTCAAGATGAACTTGTTTCAAAGAAAATAACAGATGAGAATGGGCATATAGAATGGACAGATTTACCAATGGGAAATTATTATATTAAAGAATTACAGACAAATCCTTCAATGATATTAAATCCTGATATTATATATGTTTCTCTTCATTACCAGAACCAAACAACATCACATGTTACTGTGAAAACAAAAACGAGTAATACAATAGCAAGTCAACGGATACAAATTTTTAAAGAAGGAATCAAAGATGGTGAAGCAGGTACCGTGCCAGGACTTGCAGGCGCTGAGTTCACTTTTGTTTTAAATAGTGAATATGAGAAAGTTGGATTTGATAAGGCACATAAGTACTTTGTTGGGACAACAGATACGAATGGATATTTAACAACGTCTTTATTACCATATGGAACTTATCGTGTGAAAGAAACTAAAACTCCTGAGGGATATTATGGAGCAAGTGATTTTCTAATAACAATTGAAAAAGATGCTTCGCTATATGAGATAGGATATCAAATTAAAAAAGTAACTGTAAATAACGTTCCTTTTGAATCATTGTTAAAAGTTGTGAAGAAAGATAAGGAAACAGGTAAAACAGTTCTTTTGAAAGGAGCAACTTTCAAAGTTAAAAATATGGATACAAATGAATATGTATCTTATATTGATTGGTCGTTGTTTCCACAAATTATTGTTAACCAATGGACAACACATGATGATGGGACGATAACATTGAATACGAAATTGAAAATAGGACATTATCAATTAGAGGAAATTGAGGCACCTGATGGGTACGTTCTTACAAAAGAACCTATCCCTTTTGAAATCACTATGGATCATTATGAGATATCCAGTGACCAAGTTACACCTATTACAGTTGTTGAATTGGTTGACCAATCTGTAAAGGGCAAGGTAACTATTGAGAAAAAAGGTGAAGTTTTAACAGATTATAAAGATGGGAAATTTATTTATGAGGAAAGAGGATTAGCTCACGCAAAGTTTGGGATTTATGCTAAAAGTGATATCCTTGATCCAAGTCACGATGGGACAGTTCTGTATAAGCAAGGTGAACTTATTGAAACATTAGAAACAACAGAAGGAGGAAAAGTAACATCTCATGAACTTCCTTTGGGAGATTATGAATGTAAAGAATTAGAAGCACCATATGGGTATGTCTTGAACTCAGAAGTCAAGACTTTTTCTTTGTCATATAAAGGACAGAGTGTTGATATTGTGTACGAAGATATAGGCATTACTAATGAGCGACAAAAGATTGTTGTGGAGGTTAGCAAGAAGGATGAAGAAACAAAGAAGTATTTAAGTGGTGCTGAGATATCATTATTTGCCAATAGAGATATTTATAATTATGATGGAGATGTTATTGTTGAAGCAGGAACACTCTTAGAGACTATTGCTTCCCGCCAAGATGGAAAGGTTTCCTTTCAATCAGATTTACCATTAGACTTAACTCCTGAATATGCAATTATGCCACTGTCAGAGCTCAATGATGAATTAGTAGGTGATACTAATTCTTTATATGTTGTTAAAGAAACGAAACAGCCAGATGGATACCTTTTAAAAAATGTTCATTATTATGTTGATGGTCAGTATACTACTGAGAAACAAGATACACTTATATTTACATATGATTTTTTAAATCAAGTGACAAAAACACAAATAAATAAGGTTGATAGTGAAACGCTTGAAAATATCATTGGAGCAAAACTTCAGGTAATAGATAAAGAATCTCATAAAGTTATAGATGAGTGGGTGAGTGAAAAGGAAGGACATTTGTTACAAGGACTTATTGTAGGAAGAACTTATATTCTTCATGAAGTAGAAGCACCATTCGGCTATATTCTTGCTGCTGATACAGAATTTATTATCCCAGAAAGTCGAGAAATACAATCAATTACTTTTATGAATGTAAAGGCTCCAGTTATTACGTTAGGAGATGAACCAAAGGTCAATATACCTCAAAAAGATATTCCAACAGAAGATCAAACAATAATTTTCTCTTATCTTATAATGGGGATAGGAGCAGTTGCAATACTATCAGTATTGTTTAAGAAAAAAGACTAAAAGAAAACCAAAGAAGCATGTGCTTCTTTGGTTTGTATTATCAATATAAAAGAAATTATAAATTTAATAAACGGTTTGTATCTCTTGCAATAACCAATTCTTCATTTGTAGGGATAACATAAACTTTGATTTTTGATTCAGGTGTAGAAATTAAACGTTCACCTTCACCATTTTCGTTTGCATCATCATCAACAACAATACCTAAAGCTTCACTTACTAATGAAAGAATTTCTTTTCTTGCATAAGCTGAGTTTTCACCAATACCTGCTGTAAATGCAATCGCATCACAACCACCTAAAGCAATAAAGTATCTACCAATATAAGCAATAACTCTTCTAAAGAAGATATCAATAGCAAGTTTTGCTCTTTCATTACCTTCATTCGCAGCATTTAAGACATCTCTAAAGTCACTAGAAACACCTGAAACACCTAAAAGTCCAGATTCTTTGTTTAACATATGAATAACATCTTTCATATCCATACCAACTTGTTCAATTAAATAATCAATAATAGAAGGGTCAAGATCTCCACTACGAGTTCCCATCATGATACCAGCTAATGGTGTGAATCCCATTGAAGTATTAATTGATTTTCCATCTTTAACAGCTGTTAAAGAACCACCAGCACCTAAGTGTGCAACAATGATTTTAGAATGCTCTGGTTGACCTAATTTGTCAATAACTCTTTGAGAAACATAGAAATGAGATGTTCCATGAGCACCATATTTTCTAACTTTGTTTTCAGTATAAAATTTATATGGAATTGGATAGATATAGCATTTTGGTTGTAATGTTTGATGGAATGCTGTATCAAAAACTGCAACTGCACCAGCACTTGGAATGGCTTCCTTGAATGCATAATATCCTGTTAAGTGAGCAGGGTTATGTAAAGGTGCTAAAGATTTTAATTCATCAATTTTGTTGATAACATCTTCATCAATAATAGCAGATTCCTGGAAATAAGAACCACCTTGAACAACTCTGTGGCCAACACCTTTGATTTCATCTAATGAAGAAACGATTTGTTTCTCAATTAATGTATCTAATAATAAATGAACAGCTTCTTTATGAGTTGGAATTGCTAAAGTACGAACATCCTTTTCACCATTATATTTAATTGTGAAAATTGAATCTTCCATACCAATTCTTTCAATAACTCCTGAAGTGATAACTGTTTCATTATCCATTTCGAATAATTGGAATTTTAATGATGAACTACCAGCGTTCACCGCAATAACTTTTGACATTTGTATCTTCCTCCCTTAATTCCTCTTTATTATAGCATTAAATATAAAAAAAACTAGGAAAAAATACGTGAAAAATATAACAAAACAAGATATAAGAAAGAAAAGAAAAAGAATGTTTTGTAAATGAGTAGGAACTGACTTGTTAGAATATGGATAGGTGAAGAAAAAGTCTTGAATTATTTATATAATGCGCTATAATATTGTCGAGCCAGGGGTGCATTTTGCTGAGAGAGGTTGTTAACCTTATCCCTTACCATCTGAACTGGGTAATGCCAGCGTAGAGAGTGCAAATAGGATTTTTTTGCTTTCTTACGCTCGTGAGAAAGCTTTTTTATTTGTTGGCTCCCGATGTATGAATAAGGGAGGAAGAAAAATGAATACACAGAACACAAAAATCAAATACATGGTTTATATGGCAATGTTTGTTGCCATTCAATTGGTATTAGAACCAATGACAAAAATAACGGAAATGCCTAAAGGAGGAAATATTGCGTTTTCATTAATTGCTTTATTTTTAGCATCATATTTACTTGGACCAATTCGTGGTCTCATTACAGCTTTGGTTTGTTTGGGTGCTCAATTCGTTCTCGGATTAGCAACTTATTATGGAATAGCATCTCTATTCTTTGATTATGTTTTACCGATGGCCTTAGTTGGTCTTTGTGGAATTTTCCCATTGTGGCATTTTAAAGGAATGGATATACCTTGGGGAATGGTCATTATTATGATTATAAAAACAATTTCTCATTTATTGGCTGGTTGGTTTGCTTTTCAAACACCACTTCAAGGAAATTTAACGTATAATATTCCTTATAATTTAGGAACACTTGTTGTTTGTTTTGTATTATTTATAGTTATATATCCAAGATTAAATAAAGTTTTAAAATTGAACTAAAATAAAAACTGAGTATTTTGTAAAAATGGACAGAGTGCTCAGTTTTCTTTTTAACTTTCTTTCTTGATGATAATAAGCCTTTCAAATTCGCTCTATTTTGTGTATAATATTAATGTTGTAGAAAGAGGTAGGTTTATGAATAAACGCTTAGAAAGAAAAGATGTATTGATTCATTGTTATAAACATGATGGAAGTATACATCGTTGCTGGAATAAAGGGTTTGTTCTTGAAGAAACGGATCAACATTTTATTGTTATTAATAATAGAACATTGGTAACAGAGTCTGATGGAAGAAAATGGTATACAAGGGAACCAGCAATCTGTTATTTTCCTAAGAATCGATGGTATAATGTTATATGCATGATTCGTAAGAATGGGGTTCATTTTTATTGTAATATTGCTTCACCAACTCTATATGATGGTGAAGCATTGAAGTACATAGATTATGATTTAGATTTAAAGGTTTTTCCAGATTATAAATATAAAATCTTAGATGAAGAAGAATATCGTCAGCATAAGGCAATAATGAATTATGGTGAGCAATTAGATCGTATCTTAAATGAACAGTTAGATGTATTGATTCAGATGGCTATGAATATGTCAGGACCATTTAGACCAGGGTTTGCTGAACATTGGTATCATATTTATCAAGAACAAGTCCACAATAGATAGGAGGAAGACTATGTTAACATTTGTAAATCAACAAGACATGATTGATTTTGGTGAAAAATTAGCGTCATATTTATTCCCAGGAGCAATATTGACTTTAGAAGGTGATTTGGGAGCTGGGAAGACAACCTTTACAAAAGGGATTGGAAAAGGATTAGGAATTCAAAAGATTATTAATTCTCCAACATTTACAATTGTTAAGATATATCAAGGGAATCTTCCGTTATATCATTTTGATGCTTATCGTTTAGAAGGTCAAAATGAAGAATTAGGTTTTGAAGAAATGTTTGAAGATGAAGGGGTATGTGTTATTGAATGGCCTATTTATATTCAAGACATATTACCACAAGAAAGACTAGACATTACAATTACCAAAAATGATGATGAATCACGAACTTTTGCTTTTCAAGCAAATGGAGATCAATATCAAAATATAGTAGAGGAGTTGAAGTTATGACAAGCTTGATTATGGATACATCTAATCAGTATTTAATGGTGGCGTTGTATCGAGATGGACAATGTTTAGAAATGATTCAAGAACTTGGGTCAAAGAGACAGTCAGAAAATGCTATACCTTATTTGTCATCTTTGCTTAAGAAACATCAACTTCAATTATTAGATATTGATGAAATGATTATTACAAAAGGACCAGGATCTTATACTGGTGTCAGAGTTGCAATGACAATAGCCAAAACATTGAGTGTGGTTTCATCAATTCATATAAAAGTTATATCTTCTTTGGCAGCTTATGCGGGATTGAAGACATGTGTATCAGTCATTGATGCACGAAGTCAGAAAGTTTTTGTTTGTGCTTATCAGAATGGTCAGGCGTTAGGTGAAGAACAGTTGCTTGCGATTAAAGATTTTGATGAATTTATGAAAACTTATGAAGGATATCAGGTTGTAGGACAATGTGAAGTTGTTAAACTTCCTTTGGCTGAGGTTGATTTGGGACAGAATCTTTATGAGTTATCACAAAAAATTGAACCTATTGAAAATGTAGATGCGTTAGTTCCTTGCTATTTAAAAGATGTTGAGGCAAAACAAATATGCTTATAAGAGCAATGGATATAAATGATTTAGAGAGAATTGTTGAGTTAGAACATATTCTTTTTACATCAACTTGGGATGTTTCGGATTTCATGTATGAAATCCTAGAAAATCAATTTTCATATAATTTTGTTTTAGAAGTAGATGAGCAGATTGTTGGGTATGTAGGTGTTTGGATTATGTATGAACAATCGCAGATTACAACAGTAGGAATTGATCCTGATTATCAGGGGCAAGGTTATGGGAGACTATTAATGGAAGAGATGCTTGCCTTAGCAGTTTCTCAAGGTTGTGAAGTTATGAGTTTAGAAGTGCGTGTTTCCAATCATAAAGCTATTTCTTTATATAAAGGTCTGGGCTTTGAAAATCAGGCAATACGTAAAAATTATTATCAAGATAATCATGAAGATGCTTATTTAATGGTCAAAAGATTGGAGGGACAAGAATGAGTTTAATACTTGCAATTGAATCAAGTTGTGATGAAATGTCAGTAGCTATTTTAAAAGACAAGCGAGAATTGTTATGTAATGTTGTCGCATCACAAATTGATACACATCGTTTATATGGTGGAGTTGTACCAGAAATCGCAAGTCGTATGCATGTCGAATGTGTTTCAACTGTTTTAAAAACAGCTTTAAACGAAGCTGATGTTAATATGAATGATATAGATGCAATTGCTGTTACAAAAGGACCTGGATTAGTTGGGTCTTTACATGTTGGAATGCAGGCTGCAAAAACATTGGCTTTGGCTTATCATAAACCGTTTATTGGTGTTCATCATATTGCTGGACATATTTATGCCAATGAATTGGTCGAAGATATTGAATACCCTTGTCTATGTCTGGTCGTAAGTGGAGGACATAGTGAACTTGTTTATATGAAAAGTGAATTTTCTTTTGAAGTCATTGGCCAAACTTTAGATGATGCAATTGGTGAAGCATATGATAAAGCGGGCAGAGTTTTACACTTGCCATATCCTGGGGGACCAGTTATTGATAAAATGGCTGCTAGTGGTCAACACACATATGATTTACCATTACCATTAAATGATGATTCATATAATTTCTCATTTAGTGGATTAAAGTCAGCAGTAATTAACTTATGCCATAATGCTGCTCAACGTGGTGAAGATATTGTTCCTGCTGATTTGGCGTGTTCGTTTCAGGAAGTTGCTTTAGATGTATTGGTATCTAAAACAATAAAGGCTGCTAAAGATTATCAAGTGAAAGAGATTATAGTGGCAGGTGGTGTGAGTGCAAATAGAGGATTAAGGAAGAAATTAACTGCTGATAGTCCAATAAAAGTTTTATTTCCACCAATGGCCTATTGTACTGATAATGCTGCTATGATAGCTTCAGCAGCCAGAGTGATGTATGAACATCAGCAATTCTCGTCTCTTGACTTAAGTGTCAAACCGTCATATGATTTAGAAGAAGAAAGTATTGGTGAATAATATGGTAAATAAACATCAAAAAATATCAAAGGCAACGATGTCACGTTTCCCTAGATATCTTAAGGCGTTGCGCAATATGCAACATGAAGGAAAAGAACATTTTTTATCTAGTGAATTGAGTGAAGCAACTGGAATTTTAGACACAACAATTCGTAGAGATTTTGGTTTTTTAACTGATAAAGAATCTTTAGGAAAAAGAGGTATTGGTTATGATACAAAAGAAATCATTAATATTTTAAATAATGTTCTAGGATTAGGATTAGATGAATCTATTATATTGATCGGTGTAGGGAATTTGGGAAGTGCAATTTTAAAATATAATAGATGGCAATATACAGTTGGAAAGATTGTTTGCTGTTATGATCAAGATCAAAATAAAGTAGGAGAACGCTTTGGAGTCAAATTAAATCATATTGATGATTTGGAGAAAACATTTCCAGAAGGATGTAAGATTGCTATTTTGGCAATTAGTGATCAGGTTCAAGAAACAGTTGATCGTTTAATGGCATTAGGTGTTAAGGGGATTGTAGATTTCACACATAGCCATTTTACCGTTCATGATGATGTTGTGGTGCAAACTGTCGATGTTGTTGTAGCAATTCAAGAACTTGTCTTAAAAATGCATGCAAATGATGAATAATTATGAAAAAGTATTGAAATATTCATCAAAAGGTGTTAATAATACTAATAAGCAATGATTTGAGAACATATTTTTATCAGTATCTTAAGCGAGCTTTGGATGGTGTAAGCAAAGTAGATATCAAAAATATGGAACACTCAATGAGCAGGATAGGAGAAATAAGAGTAGACTATCCCGTTGGGCTGCGTTAAAGCTTAAGAGTGCATAATTGAAAGATTATGAATGAGGATGGTACCGCGATATAAGTCGTTCCTTAACAGGAATGGCTTTTTATATTATACAAAGGAGGAAGAAAGATGTTTGAATTTATGACAGTAAGAGAACTCTATGAAATGGTGATGTCAGGTGCAGAGTTCGAAACAGAAAGCTTGGAATATGTAGAATTAGATGGTTGGGTACGTACAAATAGGGATAATGGAAAAGTTGGGTTTTTGGCTTTGAATGATGGAACTTATTTTAGAAATTGTCAAATTGTTTATCTGAAGGAAACTTTAGAAGATTATGATACAATTAAGCACATTAGTACAGGAAGTGCTATACGTGTATTAGGTAAATTCAAGTTAACGCCAGAGAGTAAGCAGCCTTTTGAAATAGAGGCTACACAAATTGTTGTAGAGGGTGCTTGTGATGATGATTTTCCATTACAAAAGAAAAGACATTCTTTTGAGTATATGAGAGAAATTCCTCACTTGCGACCAAGAGCAAACACATTCTATGCAATATTTAGATTACGTAGTGTATTATCAATGGCCATTCATGAATTTTTTCAATCACAGGGATTTGTTTATGTGCATACACCATTAATTACTGGAAATGATGGTGAAGGTGCTGGAGAAATGTTTAGAGCAACAACGATTGATAATACTGATTTTGATAAAGATTTCTTTGGTAAAGAAGCTTTCTTGACAGTCACTGGTCAATTACATGTTGAAGCTTTCTGTATGGCATTTAGAGATGTTTATACTTTTGGACCAGCATTTAGAGCTGAAAATTCAAATACATCACGTCATGCAAGTGAATTTTGGATGATTGAACCTGAAATTGCTTTTGCTGATTTAGAAGATGATATGGATTTAATTGAGGATATGGTCAAATTCTGTATTGATTATGTTTTAGAGAATGCTCCTGAAGAAATGAAGTTCTTTGCACAAATGATTGATAAAGAGTGTATTGAACGTATAACACATGTTCGTAATAGTGATTTCAAACGAATGACATATACAGAAGCTGTTGAAATATTAGAAAAAGCTGATGTTAAATTTGAAAATGAAGTCAAATGGGGTATGGATTTAAATAGTGAACATGAACGCTATATTTGTGAACAAGTTATTGGAGGTCCTGTTTTCTTAACAGACTATCCTAAAGAAATCAAAGCTTTCTATATGCGCTTAAATGATGATAATAAGACTGTTGCTGCTTGTGACTTGCTTGTTCCAGGAATTGGTGAGTTGGTTGGTGGAAGTCAACGTGAAGAGAGATATGATGTTTTAGAAAGAATCATGGAAGAAAAAGGAATGGCGAAGGATGGTTTACAATGGTATATGGATTTACGTAGATATGGTGGCTGTAAACATGCTGGCTTTGGATTAGGATTTGATCGTTTCTTAATGTATTTGACTGGTATGCAAAACATTCGAGATGTAGAACCATTCCCAAGAACACCTAGAAATTTAAAATTTTAAAATGATCTATAAGACTAAAGAATAGAGTTGTTCTTTAGTCTTTTTAGAGAATAAATCTGAAATACTTCACTTCAATTTGAATTTGAGATACTTCGTCTTTTTCTACATATTTATGGATATTTAGTGTATAATAGGTCACAGAGAGGTGAGAATATTGCGCGATATTGATTTTATAAACACTTTTTTTAATATAATTTATCAAAATGAAACTGCGTATATGCGTGATATCGTTTCATCATATGAATATTTATATGGCTTTCGTCAATGGTTAAAGAAGCGTGGGATAATATGTGATTCTTTAGAAAGAATACAAGAAACTGACTATACATTTTTCTCCAAACGTATCAAAGTTGGAGATATGGAGCATATCTTACGTTATCCTTTTCTTGATGGAATTCAAAAACTAGCTGATCAATATGCCCAAAAGACACATGTTCTTTACATACCTGGATATAATGGAGAAGAACTACTCAATATTCATTTTCAGGAGTATAAAGATGTTTATTTTTATGCAATTGAAGAGCCTTTTGAACGCAAGGATTTATCATTTTTTGATCCATTCCCAGCTTTTTTCTGTGCAATGAATCATGCTGATTTATGGCCCGGTATTTTGATTTTTAATGATACACAACAAGTTTTTTCAGCATTGACATCCCAAACAGAATTCAAGAGATTAATTGATTATATTGATCAAAAAGTGAATTTGTTTGATGTTTATAATGATAATAAAGATGATTCATACTATATTCAATTAAGTGATTTGCACTTAGGTAAAAACAAAAGACAAAAGGGATTGATTCAATTATATAATTCATTAGATTTTATCATGCCTTATTTACAAACAGATCAACAGATAAAAGTACTAATTACGGGAGATCTTATGGAATCACCGAATCGTAAAAATATGTATTTAGCAAATGATTTTATGAACAGTTTAAAAAAACGGTATAAAGCAAATGTTACATTTATACTGGGTAACCATGATGTCATTGTTCATGGTTTTAATATGGCTAGGAATCAAAAGAGTAAAGTGATTGCTTATTTATTAGGTGAAAACATAAAAGTATTAGAAAAAGAAAAGATGATTTTAATTAAAATGGATACAACCAGTGAAGGGAATCTTGCGAGAGGAAAAATTGGGCAAAGACAGTTAGATGAAATAGATGATGAATTAGAAGCCATTGATCATTTAGAAGACTATACAATGCTTGTGATGTTACATCATCATGTCTATCCTTTAAGTAAGGCACAATTTATTAAAACCAAATGGCACGAAAAGACGTTTATCAATAGAATTGTGGAAACATCAAAGGTTTTAGTCGATGCACCTTTATTAATAGAATGGTTACAAAAAAGAAATATTCATTATGTTTTTCATGGACATAAGCATTTACCTTATTTTAGATGTAAGGATGAGTGCTATTATATAGGTGCAGGAAGTGCAACTGGCGGATTAAAGGAAAGTCAAAGTCGTTATATTTCATATAATATAGTCAAATATAATACAATGGAAAAGAAGATGAAGACTTGTATTATTTTTTATGATGATAAAGCGAAAGCTGAAAGGCAAAGAGTAGAGGTTTATATATTTAGGGAGGAAAAAGAATGAAGATTGTAGATAAAATGAAAGATGAAGATTTAGGAGTGGCATTAATATATAATTTTACGAAAGGATATCAAAAAGCAGTACCAATGGAAATGTATGATATTGTTTTACCATTATTATATAATGATACTTTTAGAAATGAGATTTTAAACCATCATTCCTTTCATGATTGTTTATTAGCTTGTGCTTCAAAAGATGAAAATTTTAAACAAAATGTTTTATCTGCTTTAGAAGATTATAAAACAATGACTTCTAAAGCTTTAGGTATTGCAATGATTCAGCATATTTTAAATTTTCAGATTGTTGATCAGACGATGTGTGGGTTACCTTTAGAAACACATATATTAGAACTTAATGAAGCGTTAAAATTAGGTGAAATGTTACAAAACTTAAAATATCATGATGTGAAGGGAATGTTAAAGAAAAATGATAAGAAGATTGTCATTTTACAAAGTGCTTCTGTTGGTTATGATGTTGATTTATCAAGATTTGAATCTTTAGGTGATGTTGTTATGTATGAAGATACAACTCAAGATCAAATTCGTGAAAGAATAAAAGATGCTCATATTGTTATTACAAATAAAAATATATTGAATGAATCTGTGTTGAAGGGAATGCATCAATTACAATTGATTTGTTTATTTGCGACTGGAACGAATAATATTGATTTAGAATATTGTCGTCAACAGGGGATCAAAGTTGCAAATGTAAAGGGATATTCAACGGATACTGTTGCTCAGCATACAATCGCATTATTAATGCATCTGATTGAAAAGAATGCAATGTATGATAAATATGTGAAGTCTAAAGAATATGCATTAAGTGGACGCTTTAGTTATTTTGATGAAGTATTTCATGATGTTTCTTCATTAACTTGGGGGATTGTTGGATTGGGTGATATTGGTAGAAAAGTGGCTTTCATTGCGACTGCAATGGGAGCAAAAATTCAATATTATTCAACAAGTGGGCAGAATGCAACAAGTGATTATCAGCAAGTTGATTTTGAAACTTTATTAAAGAGTTCTGATATTATTAGTATTCATGCTCCATTAAATGAAAAAACAAAATATTTATTTAATGAAGATGCCTTAAGAAAGATGAAAGATAATGCTTATCTTATTAATGTTGGACGTGGTGGGATTATTGAAGAGAAAGCCTTAGTCAAGGTCTTAAATGAAGGACATTTAGCTGGAGTTGGATTAGATGTATTTGAACATGAACCATTATTAGAAAATGATATTATTTATTCTATTCAAGATATGAATAAAGTGATTTTAACACCACATATTGCTTGGGGTTCAATTGAGGCAAGACAAAGATGTGTTGATGAAGTTTATGAAAATATAATGGCATTTTTAAATGGGATAAATCGAAATATTGCGAATTTATAAATATAAAAATAAGTATTTTTGAGCAAAGAACACATTATATAGGATGTGTTTTTTGTTTGAATGATATGTGCTTTCTATTAGCGATAAGATAGTAACAAAATAGATACCATTATGAAAATATGATTTATCAAAAAACAACCCAAAAAATATTATTTTCAAGTCTCTAATCAACGCGATTTATTCGGTTTGATTTTTTTGTTAAGTTCATTAAAGAATATGAAGATATTAAGATGATAGAATTTAAAATTCTTGATGATATAGGTAAAAAGAGTTGTATTTTGTATACAATCATATTATAATATAACCTATATATTAAAAAGAAGGAGGAGTCTACGTTAGTAGCAAAGAATGTACGGTCTGTTGATCGGAATTAACGCCTGTGGACTAGAAATGAGGACGAAGCAGGAAACATTTGTTATAAGTAGCATTGTGTTATGGAACAAATTATTTTAGCAATAATCATTATTGCACTGGGATTTTATGTATTTAAGTTTTATCCTTTTGAAAAAGGGAATGTTATGAATTTGGTCATTGCGGCAATCTTTATTATTTTAACAGCTATATGTAAGAGATTGGCTATTATGATTCCATTGTTTGGAGCGGAAAGTTTAAAGATAGGGTTTGAATATATTCCCTTGATGTTAGCAGGTTACTTTTTATCTCCAGGATATGCATTTTTAGTTGGATTGAGTAGTGATATTATCGGATTGATATTGGTTCCTACAGGTTTTCCATTTCTTGGATTTACACTTGGAACAATCTTGGTTAGTGTCATTCCTTCACTCGCTAAGGAACATGCAAAGATGTTAAGTGAAAAGATTGTTCAGTCAATAGTTATGGGATTGATATTGGTTCTTGGGTTAGGTGCTTCAATTTACATATATACACTTGATCAAGTGACGATATCAACGACTGTTCATATTATTACATCTCAAGAAAAGTTAACATTGATTTCTGTTTGCTTAATTTTAACGATTATCTTTATCATTTTGATTTTTATATTAAAAAAGCAAATCAGTCAAGATGAGGCCAAAGAATTTTCGACATGGATATTATGTGTGACTTTGGTTGAAATCGTTGTGACATTATGTTTAACACCACTGTGGTTAGATATGATGTATGGTATTCCATTTTTTGTTTCTCTATGTATTCGAGTTATTAAAGAATGTGCAATATTGCCAATAGAAATTTTTATAGGATATACATTGATTAAATTAATGAAACGTATTTTTGTTCGTTTAAACAAGTCTTAGTACTAAGGCTTGTTTTTTTGTGTTTATTTTTGAAAAAATTGTAAAGACTATTTAAGAGGTGAAAATTATGGATAGAAAAGAATATGATCAAATGGCTGAAGAATTAAAACCAGGTGGTCATAAAGTCAAAAATGGTTTCAATGCTTTCTTATATGGTGGTGTTATGGGAGCCATTGCTCAAGGTGTTCTAGAATTTTTCATGAATGTTTATAACTGTAGTGAAAAAGATGCAATCCCAATGATGACTATAACCCTTGTATTTGTGGCTTGCTTATTAACTGGGTTAGGATTAAACATGCTGGAGCAGGTACTTTTATTCCAATTACTGGATTTGCAAATAGTATGGCTTCAAGTGCACTTGATAGTAAAAGTGAAGGATTGGTTATGGGAATTGGAAGTAATATGTTTAAATTAGGCGGAACAGTTATTACGTATGGAATTGTGAGTGCCTCATTGTTAGGAGTGATTCGTTATGTCATCACACTTTTTGGGTAATTCAATAAAACTAGAGAATGTATATATTGCATCAACAGGGACTGTATGTGGACCATTGGAATATCAAGGACCATTAGGCTCAAGTTTTGATAAAGGATTTGGCGATTATCATTGTGGTGAAGATTCTTTTGAAAAAGCAGAACGAAAGATGCTAAGAGATTCTTTAGATATCTGTTTAAAAAGAGAGAAATTAAAGCAAAAAGATATTGATCTTTATATTGGTGGAGATTTATTAAATCAAATTACAACAGTTAATTATTTGGCTAGGGAGTTACCTAAACCATTTGTTGGTATTTATGGTGCCTGCTCAAGCTTTTGTTTATCTATGGCAATGTCATCTTTATTAATTGAAGGTGGTTTCGTGGATAAGGTTATCGCCATGGTATCAAGCCATAATGCAACAGCTGAGCGTCAGTATCGTTACCCTGTTGAATATGGTGTTCAAAAGAAAGATACAACAACATTTACTGCAACAGGCGCTATTTCAACTTTATTAACTAATCAGCCAACACAAGTGAGAGTTGAATCTATTACATTAGGAAAAGTTGTTGATTATTCACAAGATGACCCTAATGATATGGGACGTGCTATGGCACCAGCAGCATATGATACAATCACAACTCATTTTGAAGACTTAAAAAGAAGTTTTCAAGATTATGATTTGGTTGTTACAGGTGATTTATCAACTTATGGTCATAAGATTTTAAAGGAAATGATGCAACGTCATAAAATTGATGTTGTCCATTATAATGACTGTGGGTGTATGTTATATGATTTACAAAATCAAGAAGTTTTTCAAGGTGGAAGTGGATGTGCATGTAGTGGGCTTGTCACGATGGGGCATTTATATCCAATGTTGAAAGACAAAAAGTACAAACGTGTTCTTGTTGTTGCAACAGGAGCTTTGCTTTCACCAATGATGAGTGCACAAAAAGATACGATTCCATGTGTTGCACATGCTATCAGTTTGGAGGTCGTCGAATGAATTATATAATGGCATTTTTATTTAGTGGTTTGGTGTGTTTTTTAGCTCAAATGATTTATGATAATAGTAAATTAACACCAGGACATATAACAAGTTTGTTTGTTGTTCTTGGTTCATTTTTAGACTTATTTCATATTTATGATAAACTGGTGGAAATTTTTCATGCCGGGGCTTTAATTCCAATTACAAGTTTTGGACATTCTTTGATGCATGGAGCAATGGCTGCAACTGAAGAATATGGTATTTTTGGTATTGCTATGGGAATGTTTGATTTAACAGCAGCCGGAATTACAGCAGCTATTCTCTTTGGATTCTTGGTTGCCATTATTTTTAAACCGAAATCATGAATAATTCTTATGACTTAAAACATCGTGTATTGATATATAAAGGAAGACTGATTCATCTTTATTTTTTGGCCAGTCTTTCTAACGATACACTGATTTCAAGACTTGTAGAAGGAATAGAAAATGGTGAAGGAAAAAATCTAGATAATTGTTTGAATATGGGAGATGTTGATATCGTCAATACAAATGATATTAAGCAAATCCAATATTCAATTATGAGTGGAAATTGTGCTCTGTTTGATGGTGAAACGACTTATCTGATGGATACGAAGAATTATCCAAACAGATCTATTGAAGAACCTGAAACAGAAAAAAGTGTTCGTGGTGCAAAAGATGGTTTTAATGAATCTATCTTAAACAATACAGGATTAATTAGAAGACGTATTAAATCCGTAGAATTATGTTTTAAAAGAGAAATTATTGGAACAGAAAATCAAATGGATATCGCTATTGCCTATCTTCAAAATAAAGTTGATCAAAATGTTTTAAAACAAGTGATGCAAAGGATTAAAGAAATAAAAGCGAAAGATTTAATTATGACAGATAGGGCACTAGAAGAACTTATCTTAGATCAAAACTATAATCCTTTTCCTTTGGTGAGATATAGTGAAAGGCCAGATATTGTAGCAACGCATATTCAGCATGGATATATTGCAATTATTTGTGATACATCTTCATCTGTCTTAATGATTCCAACGACTATATTTGAAATTCTAGAACATGTGGAAGAGCATCGTCAAACACCATTGATTGGAACATTTATTCGTATTATTCGTTTAAGTGCTGTTTTATTATCCATTTATCTTGTTCCTGTTTGGTCACTATCTGTTTCTTTTATGCAATGGGACTGGACATTCTTTATCCAGATATTACTGGTTGAATTATCTATTGAATTATTAAGAATAGCAACGATTCATACACCAGAAGCCATATCTAATGCGATGGGGTTAATTGCTGCTTTATTATTAGGACAATTTGCTATTGATTTAGGATTCTTTTCAGAAGAAATCTTGCTCTTTTGTGCGGTTGGAGCAATTGGTGGATTCGCAACACCAAACTATGAGTTATCCTTAACAAATAAATATATTAAAGTGATGATGATTGTAAGTATAATGTTATTCAATATCTTTGGATTTGTTATTTTTAATATCTTTTTGTGGGTCTATCTGGCAAGATTGAAGCCTTTTGGAATGTCTTATTTATCACCATTATTTCCATTAGATCTTAAAAAACTAGGACAATTTATAATTAGAAAACCTAAGAAAGGCAAATGATGCCTTTCTTATTTTGTATGAGCGTGTTAGAATATGTCTATAAAGAGGTGGAAAGAATGGAAAAACATATTTATCAAACATATGTACAAGTTTTAAAAGAGGAGTTGGTTCCGGCAATGGGATGTACTGAACCGATTGCATTAGCATATTGTGCAAGTAAGTGCTTTGATACACTGCAAGATGAGGTTCAGTCAGTAGATATTTTTGTCAGTGGAAATATTGTTAAAAATGTCAAGAGTGTTATTGTTCCTAATACTGGTGGCTTAAAAGGTATTGAGGCGAGTGTTGCTGCAGGAATTGTGGCTGGTGATAGTACAAAGGTATTAGAAGTTATTTCTATTGTTACAAATTTACAAAAAGAAGAAATGCGTCATTTCTTAGACTCGATATTAATGAAAGTTCAAGCCATTGAAAGTGATTGTGCTTTAGATATTTGTGTTCATCTTCATGGTATTTATCATAATGCCAAAGTTCGTATTGCTGGCTATCATACAAATATTGTGTATATTGAAAAAGATGGTGAAGTTCTTTATGAATCTGGTGTGGTTGCATCAAGTGATTCTTCGTTAACTGATCGTAGTTTATTAAATGTCAAAGATATTTATGAATTTGCAACAACAGTTGCTATTGAGGATGTTCAAGACGTTTTACAAAGACAAATTGATTGTAATTATGCGATTGCTAAGGAAGGGATTGAAAATAACTGGGGTGCTAATATTGGAAGTATCCTTTTAAAAACTTATGGTGATGATGTCAAGATTAAAGCAAAAGCTTATGCAGCAGCAGGCAGTGATGCAAGAATGAGTGGTTGTGAAATGCCAGTTATTATTAATTCTGGTAGTGGAAATCAAGGAATGACAGCATCTTTACCTGTTATTATTTATGCTTTGGAAGAAAAGGCAACACAAGAACAATTATATCGTGCTTTGATTATATCTAACTTATGTACAATTCATCAGAAAACAGGAATTGGCAGATTATCGGCTTATTGTGGAGCTGTCAGCGCAGGTGTAGGGGCAGGCTGTGGGATTGCTTATCTTAAAGGTGGCGATTATAAAACAATTGCTCATACATTGGTTAATGCCTTAGCCATTAATTCGGGAATTGTATGTGATGGAGCAAAGCCTTCATGTGCTGCCAAAATAGCTGAGAGTGTAGATGCTGGAATTCTTGGTTATTATATGTATAAAAATGGCTGCCAGTTTAAAGGTGGCGATGGGATTGTTTGTAAAGGTGTTGAAAATACAATTCGTAATATTGGACGTTTATCTCGAGATGGAATGAAAGAAACAGATAAAGAAATTATTAAAATGATGTGTGATTAATATTATATATAAAAATAGTCTTGATTTCTCTTTTTGAAATGAAGACTATTTCATTTTGTTATAAATGATAGTTTTCCTATTGACTTTTACTACAATTCTATAATATAATAATTGAGCACACGATGCCCGAGTGGCGAAATTGGTATACGCACAGCACTCAAAATGCTGCGACTCGCGTCATGTCGGTTCGAGTCCGACCTCGGGCACCATTTGTTTTTTGCAAAAAAATGTCAAACGGACTGTATAGATAAATAAAAGAAATAATTATGCAAGCGATATTCGTTAAAGAATATCGCTTTTTTCGTATTTAAAAACAAAAGGAGATGAGAAAATGAAAAGAAAAGTATTGTTGCCACGTTCAGATACTGCCAGATGGCAAATATATCCGAGTGATGATGAAGTTTTATTAGTAAAGATGCTGACTAAGTATTCAGAATTAGAAAAAGAAGCCTACCTTATTAGAATTATGGTCAACTTTTTTGCTGAAGATCAAGAAATGCAATTAAGACTCATTGAATATGCAAGGCAGTATATTCGACCTAAGTATGACTTACCCAAATCGAGGGAAGCTAGAAAAAAAGTATCAATTGCTAAATCTGATGCTTTTGTAGGCGATGATATTATGAATCAAGTTAATTATTATATTTCGCTTATTCAGGAACTTAAAAATACTCCTGAAAAAAGTGAAAAAAATTAAAAATCATTAAAGTTCCTTTAATGTTTATATAAAGCGAGGAACTGACTGGAGGTACCATGAGCACAAGAAGTCTTGAATTTACTGGACAATTTATACAACGCTTAGATATACATGAACGTTGCATTATATCAGAATTTACTGAAGAAAAATTTTATTCTAATATGATCAATCCTCATAAGGCAATTAATACACTTTTAGCTTATGAAGATTTTAGAAATCATAAGAATAAGATATATGCAGTATATCTAAGGATTATGATTCCAATAGGATTAACAAAATCACAAGAACATGAACTAATTAAAAATTTTATGCTTAAAGTAAGTCTTAATTATAAGATGATCTGTTATTTATATAAGTTTATAACTAAGGGTAAAGGTAGATATATAGATGTTATAGCCTTTGATAGATATATTTATGAAAAACCTGAAGAGGAAGAACTACGTTATCAACGTGATATGTATATCAATAGAAAGACTGGAAGAACTACAAAAGCTAATGATCCTGATGCAATTCATCGTTGTAAAAAAGGAGAGGTAAAAAGAGATAAAGATGGAAATCCAATAAAAAGGATTATCACAGTATCTAATAAGCAAAGGTATTTTAATTATTCACCTACTGGAAAAGGTGAAGTTTGCATGGAAAGAAAGAAAATGTTTATTTCATTAATTGATTATTTAAAAAACTTATTAATTCAAGCATTTTCTAGAGTTGTTCAAACGATGCAATTATCTCTAAGGCTTAAAAATAAGCAATATGATAAATCTTATAGCAAAAATAAACGTATTAAAATCTTAAATTATAATCAAAGAATCAATCTAATCAATCTAAAATTAGCTAGAATGCAAGATACTTTTTATAGAAGAAAGGTACTTGGGGCTTCACATGATGAAGCATTAAAGTCATTTAATGAAATGTTCTATGGACTAGTAAAAATAACACAAAATGAAGAATTTAAAATCAGTAGTAAAAAAGATTATAAAGTTAGTATATCTCTAACTAAACATTTATCATTTAGTTGTCTAAATGATAATTTGAATCTGTTTGTGAAAATAGCCAATAGAAGAATAGATAAATGGTATGAAGAATATTTAGCTATTGAATAAAAGAGGTGAATATCATGAAAACGAGTAAAAAAAGTGTTATGGGATTAGTTGGTTGCATTACTTCCTGGTGTAAAGATGAAGAAGTGCTAGAAATCATGCTAAATGAAGTGAAAAATATAATTGGCACTATAGATAAGTTAGAGCAAGAAAACGTTCTTCTTAAAGCAAGATTATCTAATCTAAATAAGAAAGAGGTCATAAAAAATGCATAGATCAAACTTAAAAGTTTTTCAGAAAACTATCAATGTATTAAAAAACAAAAAACTTAGAGTCGCTTTAATTTTAGTGATTTGTTCGATATTTATTGTTAATTTCTCACATCAATATATCAATGAGCACATAGCTTTAGATTCAAATCAGGTTACTCTAAGTAAATGTGTAGATGGTGATACTGCACATTTCTATATAAATGGTAAGAATGTTAAAGTCAGATTTTTGGCCATAGATACTCCTGAAACAGTTAAACCAGGAACACCAGTTCAGCCCTATGGTAAAGAAGCAAGTGAATTTACCTCTAATGCATTAAAAAATGCAAAAGAAATTAGATTGGAATACGAGGAATCTAATAAAATAGATAAATATAATCGTACTTTAGCTTATGTGTTTGTTGATGGGGAATTGCTTCAAGAACAACTTTTGCTGAAAGGTTATGCAAAAATGACATGTTTATGTAATGATTATCGATACTCTTCAATTTTGAATGCTGCTGAAAAAAAGGCTAAAGAAAACAAATTAGGATTGTGGGGGCATAAATGATGGCTATATTACAAGTTATTAAAACAATTATTAGGTATGAATGCGAATGTCCTCATTGTCACAGTAGATTAAAAAGTGATGATATTGATAGCCCATTTTATGGTATATCAAATGACGAAGTTTTTGAAATAATGTATGGTGATGAGATTGCAATAGAATGTCCAGAATGCAATTATCAATTTAAAATTGATGAAGTCGATTGGGAATAGGAGTAGATAAAATATGGATGAAAATATAATTGAACTTAAAAATTTATTAAATAGTATTAATGAAGATAGTGATGGTATTGAAGAGATTCTACAAGATATGGATGATACATTTGCGTACGTAGAATATTTGCAAAGATTACGAAAAGAAGCTGTAAATATAATGGACATAGCATCAGGTGATGAATTTCTTAAATATCGTTATAAATCTGAAACACTATTAGAAATCATAAACATAATTTATATATTTTTTATATAGCATTATTAATTTAAGAAATAGGAGAACAAATAAATGACAGTAGATGAAATTTTAGATGTAGCTATTAATGGTGAAATTTGTATTTGGGATTATGAAAGAAATGACTTTGTTGATTTGGGGAATCCACTGAATTATTATCAGCTCAATGAATTAGAGTTGTTGGATAAAGAAGTTATAAATATTGAGGCTCAGGATTCTTATATTAATGTTACTATTGATTCAGGAAAATAATGGGAAAATTATTTATAAGTTATGAAGCCATTGAAGAAATGGGAACAGACTATTTTAAAAATAAATTTTATGAAGATTATGTGGATTTAGCAAAGTTTGATATTGTACATCTAGATGATGGATTATGGCTTCAACAAGATGATGATGGGAATCTTTATATTTCTTATAATGATTTACAATTCTATGATGTTGAAGAGTTAAGCAATTTAAAAAATGCTGATTCAGTTTTAAAAGATTTCAAATAAAGATCGGAGATATTATATGAAAAAAATTATTGAATTCTTAAAAAAAGTATTACCAATATTTATGCGATGTATATGGATTTTAATAGTCGTATTTAATTCAGCTAGTCTTATGATCAGTTTTATTGCCTTTGCTCTTACATCTAATCAGACATATGTGTCAAATGTTTTAGAAGTATCGATGCTACTAGCAATTGGGATAACTGGATTAATTGAAAACTTAAAGAAGAAAGTTTAAAGGCAATGTAATTGAATATGGTGTTCTTAGTAGGATATGTTATGGTAATTGAAATTAAAGATCTAGCTTGTAAATTATTAGAGGAGAAAAACAAAAATGTATAAAATATTAGTTAACAATCAAATGAAAATGACAAATATTGAATTCAGTTGTTACGTAAAATCAATTATGAGAAAAATCTCATCTAAATATATTATAGAAAAATGCACTTATTCTAAGAATGATTTTCAAAGATTCGATGGAGCGATTATCAAGTATAAATAATATTTAAAACTGATCTAAAATAAGAAAGGACGAAATAGCATGATGATATTAAGTTTTAAAGATATTGATGATCTTTATATAAACATATGTAATGGCAAGATACAAATGAATTTATATGAGTATTTTCAGCAACAGTTGTACTATCATATTTATTATGACCAACCAGTAGTAACCAAGAATACATTATTTGATCATATCATTTTAGAATTTAGAAATTGTAAAATTAATGATTTGAAATTTGAAAATCAAAATCAAGAAATTACTCTATTAAAACATATCATAATCAGTACTTTTGATCTTTATCAATCTGAACAGATTAAATCACTTACAAAAATCGCATTTAAAAATGAGTATGAATTGTTCCTGGAGGATATAGGATTCTATTTTGATGATTATAAACAAAATTTACTAGACAATAGAGATATAGGAGAAATTCTAAAATTTACAATGCAATATTATGATAAGGCCTATAAATTATGTAAATGGCAAATGAAAGGAAATACGTATGAAACTAACAGTTGAAGATATTTTAGGATTGAGTGAAGAGGAATATATCATGGTATATGATGAAAGCAAAGAAGAATATTTTAAAGATAAAAATGGATACACTGATCTTAGTTATTATACTTTGCTTGAGTTAGATTTATTGCATAAAGAGATAGAATCTATAGGAGCAGATGATTATGTGGTGTGTAATATTAAGTAAAGAAAAAGCAAGGACTTTTTGATTAGTCATTGCCTATTTCTAAATCAGATTTTTTAAAAGTCATGATCACTTCTTTTGTTTCAAGATCACGTAGACATAGTTCTGTATGAGTAAGATCTCCGAGTTCAATTAGATCTTGTACTTTATATGCGTTTTTCTTAGCCTTATTATTTAAGGTTTGTGGAAATATATTTAACTGTCTTGCATAATCAGCAAATGAAAAACCATATCGACTTAATACACTTTTGATTTTACTTGTAATAGTAACCAATGTTCTCACCTCAATATCATAATATCATTTAATTACTTAATAATCAAATAAAATTATTATATAAGTAAAATAACTTATAAAACAATTGACAAAATAAGTAAATATACTTATAATATAAGTATGAAATAAAAAGGAGGAAAGTTATGAAGGTAATAGGTTATGTTTTTGATCAGCCAAATGGATGTTATCAATATAAATATTATTTTGAAGGATCACTTCAAAAAATATCTACATTCATACTTCAGAATAGGATGAAATGTAAAAAAATAACAATTACAGATATTGCTGATTGTCTCATTTGTACATATGATGACGGGATATTCTATTTTGGTGTTGAATCTGATACTGCAGAAATAATAGTACAAATGGTTAATGAGGCAATTTACTTGAAACCAATACAATTTAAATTAAACAGTGACTATGACATGGAGGAAATAGAATGATTAAAATGAGAATTGAATTTTATAAAGATAAAGAATTGGAAGATGCTATTAAATTTCTAGAAACAAAATATCAAATTATTGATAGGAGCAAAGTTACAAATTCAAAAAAAGAATTTAATAAGATGAGACTTATTCATTTAGAATTAGCTAAAAAATAAAAATGTACCAGTCACTGGTACAAATGGAGGAAAATATGAACGTAATCGGAATCGTAAATCGTAAAGGTGGAGTTGGGAAAACAACCACTGCAAAAAATTTGGCTTATAGCCTTATACTAGAAAATAAAAAGGTATTATTGGTGGATTTTGATCCACAATGCAATAGCACAAAAGGATTAGCAAGCAGAAAGTTTAATAAAACAGTATCAAATGTATTAAAAAATGAAAAAATTGAAAGATGTATATACAACACAAGATATGGAATTGATATTATACCAGGAGATTTATATTTAGCATCTGAATCAATTGAAAAAAATATACTAAGAAATCAATTGCAGCTTCTTAACACTCAATATGATTATATTATCATTGATACATCACCATATTTTAATGAGTTAACTGCTGAGATACTTCTCGTATCAGATCTTATTATTATACCAACTGAAATTGAAGTTGATTCACTGGATGCTATGACAACAACCATTAATGAACTTAATTATTTATGTGGGAGTCAGATAACATTTAAACTACTTTTTACAAAAGTAGAGAGTTTAAAGACTATAGAAAATGATATAGAAGAACTTGATACAATTTATGTTGATCATAGATTTCAAACATATATTAGATATCACAAATATGCAGTACAACGTGCTAGAAAGTATCATCAACCACTTGCCAAAAGATACAAGATGGCTAATGTCACAAAAGATTATAAAGCACTGGCCAAAGAAATTATAAAGGAGGGAATCTAAAATGGCAAAGAGTATTTTAGGATCATTTGGTTCTGTCGAAACAAAGAAGAGAGAACTTAGTAGAAGTGATGTAGAACTCATTTACTATAAGGATATAAAAGTAGCTGATCGAAACAGAAAAATTAGAAATGTAGAAGAATTAGCTGAAGATATCTTAGAAGATGGATTGGAACATAATATACTGGTTCGTGAACTGGAGAATAATTCTACATATAAGTATGAAATTATAGCAGGTCATCGTAGATTTTCAGCTATAGGTATTCTTATAAAAAAAGGTCATAGTGAATTTGAGTATATTCCTTGTAAAGTGAAAAGGCATATGGATGATGTTGATGCTAGAAGAAGATTGCATTTAAATAATATAAATCAAAGTGGCTATACACCGTCGGAAATGCTTGATGCTATAGAAGAACTTGAAGAAATTTATAGATTAAAGAAAAAGCAAGATGGGATACCAGGGCGTATTCAAAAGTTAATAGCAGATGATATTAATCTAAGTAAATCTCAAGTTGGTAATTATCAATATATTATTAATAATGCAACACCTGAATTAAGAGAATTAATTCGTAAATTAGAATTACCACTCAACATTGCTTTAGAAATCTCTACTTTAGATCATGAAAATCAACTTATGTTTATTGAAAATGAAGACCATATAGATCTTGTGACAATTAAGGAATATAAAGAAGAATTATATTCTAAGCCAAAAAAAATAGAAAATTTTCAAGATGATGAGGAATTAGACTATGGTAGTGAAGATGATGAGATTGTCTCAACTAATTATACTGAATTTGATGCTGAAGAAGACTATGACCAATATTATGAAGATGATAATCAGTATTATGATGATTCAGAAGATACTGATTTAGAAGAGGAACAACCAACTACAAAAAAATTAACTCTACAAGAAATGAGTGCTAATGCAAGTAACTCTATCAAAGACATGTTAGCGACAATGGAAAAATATAGTGAGTGGAAAAAAGAAAGAGAGGAACTTGAAGAAATATATAATCAATTTAAAGAATTTGTTTCTGATATAGGATTATAGATTTTATCGCAAGAAGTTCATCTTCTTTCAGCAGATAATCTCATTATTTGAATAATACTTAATCTCCCCAAACAGTATTAGAGGTTATCTGTTGAAAGAGGATGAGCATGACAATATATAAAATAAACGGAGGAAATAATAATGGAATTTGATGAACAATACTTAACATGGATAAAAGAGGAATTTGAAAAAATACAATTCAGTAATGATTATACACAAGAAGAAAAAAATAGAAGATATGCTGATCTCATGACAAATCTAGAAAGTCATTTCTCAATACCTATGTTTAGAGAAGATGCAGATCAAGTAGATCAAAAAGTTTTTGATCTTTACCAGGAAATCTCATTTGCTAGAGATTTCAGTATATATGACTAAAAATGTACCAGTTACTGGTACAAATCGTTAAAAGTAAAAAATCTATCATAGTGTCCAGTATAGAATTGGTAGCTATTATCTCAGTTTGAGTGAGATAAAATGCTACTTAAATGAACTGCCATTTTACCTAATTAATAAAACAAAGCCTTTTATAAACTACTTAGATTTATATGATCTAAAATATTTATAAACAATTATTATTTTATCTATTATAGATAGAATGATATAAATAATATTTAAAATATCCATAAATATCATCTCCTTTCGGAGATAATATTCAGTTCAAGACTCTATACTGGACACTATGATAGATTTGAGTGTTTTGTATATGAAACATTATATATAAATAGAAATGGAGTGTCAAATTATGTATTTAAAAAATAATTTAAAAATTTTAAGGTCAAAAAAAGGTCTTAGTTATCGCCAAATGGGAAAACAATGTGGCATTGGTTATGCAAGTATTAATCGATTGGAAAATGAAGATGATAGCAATGTGAAAATACATACTTTAAAGAAACTTGCTGACTTCTTCAATATTACTATTGATGAGTTAGTCTATAAAGATCTATCAAAAGATGTACCAGTAACTGGTACAAATACAAGAACTATATCATAGAACTCATTATGAAAAACGTAGCTATTATTAAAATTAAAAGGAGGAAAATATGGATCAAAGATTATTATTCGCTGATATGTATGAATTTAGAGTTACCATTGGAGAAGTAACAATAACTGTCATTGCAAAAAATTACTCATCAGCGAAATACAAAGCATTTAAGAAATTAGAATTAGATGAAATTTATAATTATTATGATTTTATAAATAATTGTAATGATATAAAGGTTAATAAAATGAGTAAAGCGAGTTTATCATCGCTCTTTGGCAGTGATGAGGAATTAGATTATTGTAGGAAGTATAGAAATATGCCTTTTTTAAAATTAGGAATGAAAGTAATTGTTGATAGTTCATTATGTTATATTATTGATGGTACATCTAATTTAATTGGTTATGAAGTTTCTAGTGGTGAATGTATAAATTTTCATCCAACTTGGAAAACAACATATTATGATGAAAATAATAATATTATAGCAGAGTATAAATGATTTGATTTTACAAAGACATTTAAGGGGGTATTTTAATTATGAGTTATCAGGATACATTGGATAGAAAGGCTACAATAAAGATGGCAAGAAGAGAACTGAATCACTTTAGTGATCTTTTAAAGTTGCATGAGACATCTTCATATAACGTTGGATCACCAAGTTATGATAGTATTACAACTATTGTGAATTATCTGAATTATGATCAAAAACAATTAGAGAAGATTATAAAAAAGGATAAGCAATTTGAAGCAATCATGAAAGTATACAATGCAATTATGAAGTTATCTGAAGAAGAAATGCAAGTCATCTATACTAGATATATACTTCAGTATAAAAATGAAGATCTTGATGAAATACTAGGCTATTCTGAACGAAAAAGAAGAAGAATCATGAACAATGCTTTATTTAATATAGCAATTATATTGCATATTGAGATAAAAAAAGATTAAACGTCATTTTGTTGACCGTTTTAGCGTCATTTTTGTGGCCGTTTTGATGTCCGTTTGAGTGTCGTTTTGGTGACCGAAATTTGGCCTTTTATTTGGTCGAAAAAATGCTATAATTGATATGATAAGAATATTGTATATAGAGGATTAAAATATTGTTGATTTAATCATTTATAGTGATAAAAAAGGTGGATTATATGAGAAAGAATATATCAAGGGGAATACTATTTATATTAACTATGATGGTTTTAATGGGATGCTCTAAGGAAAAAATGGAGTTAAAGAGTAAATCATTAATAGTTGAATACGGTAATACTATCTCTAATAAAGCTGAGGATTATCTAAAAAATGATGCTGACTTTTTAAAGAATATTAAAGTTGAGAATCTTCCAAAAAATGAAAAAGATAAAGAATATCCATCTGTTGGTGAATATGAGATCATTTTAAAAAATGATAATCAGGAAGAAGTAGTTAAGGTATCTGTAAAAGATACTGTTGCTCCTGAGTTTAAAGATTTAAAAGAAAAATATGAAATAGAGTACGGGTCTAAAATAGATCTAAAACAATTTAGTGCAACAGATCTATCAAAAACTGAAATTACATTAGATGATAGTAAAGTCAATTATAAGAAGAGTGGAACTTATAAGGCTACAGTTATTGCAGAAGATTCAAGTGAAAATAAAACTACAAAAGAAGTTGATGTTGTAATTAAAGAAGAAAAGAAAGAAGTGACGAAAAAAGAGAGTAATAATGGTTCTTCTTCAAAGAATAATGGTAAATCAAATAACACTAGTGGTAATGGAAGTCGACTAACACAAGCTAAGGCCGAAGCAAAGAAGATTGTTAATCAAATAGCACCAAATGGAATGGCTGATTATGATAAAGCTAAAGCTATTTGTAAATATTTATTTAATAATGTATCAGTTCAAACTGATCAGTCTAATGAAGCATATAAGAAAAATCATGGTGATGAAGCTTATGGTGCATTAATTCTAAAAAAAGCTGCATGTTCAGGATTTTGTAATGCAGTAACCCTTATGTGTCAAGAAGCAGGCATACAGACACAACATATTAATAAAAATAAATGGACTCATCAATGGAATAAGGTAAAGGTGCAAGGGAAATGGGTTATACTAGATGCACAAGGTGGAATGTTTGGAATGAGTAAACATCCACTTCAAGAAGCAAATGAAACACAACAAGTAGTTCAGTTTACAGATGTTAATGGTCAAAATTCATTTGTTTCACCAAATTATTAGACTTTAGAAAGGATAATCTAATATGAAAAGAAAATTAAAACTAATATTTATAAGTATTTTAATTGTTCCTATATTATCAGGATGTACTAAAGAAAAAATGGAATTGAAAAATAATTCTTTTACTGTTGAATATGGAAATGCAATATCAGATAAGGCTGAAGATTACTTGAAGAATAGTGAAGAATTTTTAAAGAATCTAAAAGTTGAGAATCTTCCAAAAAATGAAAAAGATAAAGAATATCCATCAATTGGTGAATATGAGATCGTTTTAAAAACTGACAATCAAAAAGAAGTAGTTAAGGTATCTGTAAAAGATACTGTTGCTCCTGAATTCAAAGATTTAAAAGAAAAATATGAAGTAGAGTATGGAACTAAAATAGATTCAAAACAATTTAGTGCTACAGACCTTTCAAAAACTGAAATTACATTAGATGATAGCAAAGTCAATTACAAGAAAAGTGGAACTTATAAGGCTACTGTTATTGCTAAAGATTCTAGTAATAATGAAACAAAAAAAGATATCAATATAATTGTAAAAGCAGAGAAGAAAGAGACTGGTTCTAAAAGTTCAAATTCAGCATCTAGTAGTAAAAGTTCAAATAGTAATAAATCAAATTCGTCTTCATCAAATAAGAAATCGAACGGATCTAGCTCATCATCAAGTTCTACTGGAGGGACAAAAAATGAGCAGACACAAAAAGTAGCAGGTTATCAATGCATAGGAGCAGACTGTGGTTATTATACAAGTTGGAATGAGTTCCAAAAGCATAGAAAAGAATCTGGTCATGATAAAAAATATAATTATGCTATTGATTATGAAGAAGAGGATATTCCTAACGATTGGTATTAAAATATATAAAATGAATTAAATATTTAATAATGAAAGCGAATTTTTCGCTTTTTTTGTTACTTACAAATAAGAATTAAAGGAGGATTTTTTAATGTATATAATATATAAAATTTATAAGGTAGAATATGGCTGA
>OATT01000261.1_pt1 | contig 57304 bp, 45 predicted proteins | sample 1476071 | NCBI WGS metagenome assembly OATT01 (sample SAMEA2579989, study PRJEB22360) | human gut metagenome | biome: human gut; feature: human-associated habitat; material: faeces | place: Denmark | collected 2008/2010 | reverse complement strand
CCAAACCAGATGCGGGGGGGTTCCTTTCCAGCCGGTATGCCTGCCGTAATGATTATGATGTTTGGGATGTATAAAATAGATACGATTTTCGATATGGAGTCGTCCGGGGAGGATACATGGATGACCGGAAATGGTCCGTTCCTGAAATGTTCTGAACTTTTTGCGGGGAATAAGAATGCGGAAGGTGAGGAAACGGAAAAGAAAGAAGCAGAAGATAGAGAGGAAGGGAGGTCAGTTCATACGAGAAACGCCAGTATTTTGCTGGAAAGTGAAAGCTACAACACATTCCCGAGTGAGATCTGCAGGGAGGACTTTTCCTATACTTTATACAAATCCAGATATAAAGCAGTCTTGAATTATATACGGAAATTGTCAGAGAACCGACCAGGTTATGAGGAAGACGGTGATTATTGGGACGGTTCTATCTATATCCGGCGCTACAGTGATCAGAGAGGTATTCCTACGGAACAGGAAACAGCAGACGGAGCTGCGGCAGGCGATGTGCCGGCTGAGGTGATTTACCGGATATCTGTTTTACGAAACGGTCCCTATATACTGGTGATCCGATACAAGGACCAGGGCCCGGGGTTAAGCAAGGAAATCGTTGACAGCCGTGCAGCTGATAAAATGAAGAGATTGCCGGGGATTTTATAAAGTGTCTGCATGGAGAATCGGGGACCCGGAGGACGGTGGAGCAGAGATAAAAAAACGGCGTATAGGGAATAGAATGTATTTTGGCTGTCTGCCGGGAGAACATTTCTATGACTATACGCCGTCTTTCTTTCAGTCCGGTATCTGCCGACCTTCATGGTCCATATGGTAATTTTCTTTGTAGATAAGCTGTGAGACAGGGACAAATTCATAGCCTTTGTCCTGCAGTGTGGTGATGAGAGTATCCAGCGCGTCTTTGGTATATTTGGCACCGTTATGGCAGAGGATAATGCTGCCGTTGCCCAGGTGGGAATCTTCGGTGACCCTTTTGATGATATCATCAGCGCCGTAATCCTTCCAGTCGAGAGAATCCACATCCCACTGTATGGGGTAGTAATGATTGGCACGGGCATTTTTTACTACATCATTGTCATAGTCTCCGTAAGGAGGGCGGAACAGGAACATGTCATAGCCGGTCAGCTCTTTGACCTTGTTGTGTACGGACATGAGTTCCTGCGTTTTCTCCTCATCGCTGAGCTTTGTCATATATTTGTGGTTTTCGCTGTGGTTGCCCAGATCATGTCCTGCCTCGTAAATCTTTTTTACATCATCAGGATAACTGGAAACCCAACCGCCGGTCATGAAAAAGGTGGCCTTTACCTGGTGTTTGGCCAGGATATCCAGAAGAGCGGCTGTATCCTGATTGCCCCAGGCAGCATCAAAACTGATGGCTATCTGGGGCTTGTCAGTTTGTACACAGTATATGGGGAGCTCACGGCTTCCCACTGTGCTGCTGACAGAGATGACACCGGGCAGATATGTGACGGCACAGAGGACGAGGGCACCGCAGAAGAGCAGTGTTATGGCTGTGTTGAGAAGTTTCTTTAACATGGCAGACCTCCGCAATAGATGTTGTTTACATCATATGCCGTCCGGGATAGAAAAAGAACGCGGCAGACAGGGAAAGGGCTGTGCGCAGCCTGAACCGCGCACAGCCCTGAAAGCAGGGGATTATTTCCGGTAGAAGTTTCTTCCGTAGGAATCATATTCCTCGGTGATCCAGCGTGCTTTTGCTTTGATCGCCTCGTCATCCGGTGCGCCGTATGTGCTGGCCCAGAATACAAAGCCGCCTCCCGGCGCAAAGTTATCAATACATTTGCGGACTTCAGCTCTGACAACCTCCTCGGAGGTGTCCGGCCAGCCTGCAGGGCCTGAGGAATCCCAGCAGCCTTCCAGTACCAGGCTGTTTCCGTATTTTTTCTTGATACCTGCCAGGTCATTCATGGTCTGGGCGGGATTCCAGGCACATACGCCGAAGTCACGCCAGTCTTCTATGAAATCCTCACATCGGCCGCAGTCGTGCATATCAATGGGGATTCCGGCCTCCTGCGCGAATTTTGCTTCGCTTGCATGGAAGGGTTTTATCATCTCCCGGTACATCTCCACAGAGATAAACGGATTGGTTGCAGTTGCCGTATCGTCTGTGATCGCCCATACATCCGGTTTGTAATAGTCCCTGACTTTGCTGCATATCTGGAGATAGAACTGATTCATATACTCAAACAGCGCCATGACTTCATCCGGTTCCTCCAGCATGGCGCAGAGGCCTTCTGTAAATCCCATAAAATTCATGAGCTGCTGGAAGTATCCAACATGTATGGTGGCAGTCACGGATGTCTGTGTTCTGTCAACACGCTCCAGATCCTTTTTCGCCATGGTTTCCCAGTCAATATGTGAAATATCAGGAGCCTTGATGACATCACGCCAGTGGCAGATGTCGTCCAGTATGAAGCGGCCCGGTTTAGGCAGGGACATATAGCCGGTTTCCTTTGTGGCAACGTATTCCACACCCCAGATATCAAAGCCGCCCATAGGCGTCTTGCGGGCGTTCAGGAATCCGGGCCCAACCCAGGCGGTAGCCGGAGCATGTCCCGGGGACGGAATCAGAAGCCTTGGTATCCATTCCGGGGTTTCACCGCGCAGAGTCATCAGATAGTTATCTTTTTCAGTTAACATAATATTACCTCCTTCTTATAGATGAAGCACAGAGAGTATCCGTTTGTTCAGGCCCGGGAAGTCTTCTTGTTGCCGCCGGTGACTACGATATAGATGGTGGCGCCAAGTACCAGACAAAGTGTGGAGACTGCGGTAATCCGCCATTCAGCCCTCAAAACATTCAGGTTCAGCAGATTTTTCACACCGTTGATGAGATAAGGGGAGAGGAACTGTCCGAGCCCCACACAGCTTGTATACACAGCGATCGCCTGGGAACCGAATTTGGGTTTTGCCGCTGTCCCTGCAATGAGCAGGTTGTAAGTGGGGTTGTAAAAGCCAAATCCCAGGCCGAAGATTGCTCCGCACATAATAAACAGGGCGAAATTCTGGGCAAAACAAAGAATCGCCAGCGCCAGTCCCACAAGCCCTGTGGAAATGACAGCCATATACCGCTGTGTCCTTTTGTGCAGACTTCCGAAGATCAGACCGGCTATAAATGCAAATATAGTATTGGTAGATGCAACCATAGAAACCTGGCCGGCACCTCCGATGCTCTCTCCGGTTATGACAAGTGACAGTTCCACATTAAATGACATCATACATGCGTTAAAAAATATGGCAAACAGGAGAACATAGAAGGTCTTTCTGGTATACTTTTTTTCTCCGGCATTTGCCGCGGTGCGTTCCTTTTTGATCGGTTCATTGGAGGGGCAGAAAAAGAGTACCAGGAGTGCAACCGGGATTGCAAACAGATAGCCCCAGAAGGCATGCCGCCATCCAAAGGAGGTCAGCCAGCCGCCCACCATAGTGACGGCAGCACCGAACAATGCACCGAACCCAGCTCGAAACCCCAGAAGCCGGGCCTTTTCTTCGCCCTCATACAACTGCTGAATGATCGCGTTGGCCAGCGGGAAAACCGTTCCTGACCCCATGCCGTAGATAACCCTCATAACAAGGATAGCCGGCAGATTAAATACGAAATAAGTTCCGAAACCTGCAGCAAACATAATACAGGCACAGCCGATCACAATTTTCTTAATAGGAAAAATCTGTATCAGCTTACCGGACATCAGAGAGCAGACGATCATCATAAGGGACGGGATGGTGGAGAACAGCTTTACGGTAGTGACATCATACTGCGGAAATTCCTTGACCATGTAGGCCAGAGATGACGCGTTGATGGTTGCCAGATATAACAGGGTACTGACAGACAACACGGCCACAGTATTCATTAAAGTGTATTTTTTCTTTTCTGCCATAGTGATTCCTCCCTTGTGGTCAGATGGAGAATAAGGGGCTGCTGTCAATTGCAGACTCTACGATCTGTGTCAAGATCTTTTTATCTATGAAGAGGGCAATGACTGCAGCATGTATTTTTATGGTTGGAGACAGAGCCTCCTTTTTCATTGCTTCCGTATCCGTGAGGGATATCATAATGACCTCACTGCGCTCCATGGATGCTTTGATATGGCCTATGATGCCGTTTTGTTCGGTGATATTCCGGGCAATGTTTTTAAAGAGCTGTTTCAGCAGGATCTCCGTCTGTTTTACATCCTCGCAGGAGCTCCATTCCAGAGAAATAACACTGGCCTCATCCTGTGTATAGGCGTTCAGAGTGATGATCGTGTTATTCCTGCGCAGAGATTGGGAGGCGTGTTCGTGATGCTCATGGGTGTGGCTGTGGTGGTCATGTCCGTGTGTAGCTTCGTGGGATATTTCATTCATAAGAATCACCCTCCAGTATAAAATCCCAAATACAGTGGGAAACAGGCTGGTTTGCAGAAGTCCGGAAAATCTTTGGAACCCTGCCCATATCCTGTATCTGCCGTTCGACTGCTTTCAGCGTATCCGGTGTGACCAGGTCCATCTTGTTGATCAGTACGGTATCCGCGTTTATAAGCTGGCCTGTGATCAGTTCATGAAGCGGTACAAGGAGACGTTCCCAGCGTGAAGCGTCAGCCACAATACAGATTCTGGAGGAGAGGGCCATGCTGTCAGCCAGGTTTTTTTGGATCAGATGGGGATAGGCCAGGCCGGTGGTCTCCAGGATCAGCCAGTCCGGCTGAAGTTCTTTTTCAATCTTACTGACGGTCGACAGCAATTCGCCGGACAAGGTGCAGCAGGCACATCCGGAAAACAGGTTTTCAACCTGATATCCGTTTCCCCGCAGCAGCTTGTCATCAATGCCTTCCTCCCCGACTTCATTTTCCAATATCACAACCTGATATTTTTTATCATTTAAGGCATGTCCGGTTATGTAATAGGCAAGCTGCAGCAGGAGCGAGGTCTTTCCGGAACCAAGGAATCCTCCAAGGATCAAAACTTTCATAATGATTCACCTCTTTCTATATTAGAAGCAGATGATTCGAGAGACTGTGCACACAGATTTCTGAATTAATTGAATTATAAAATGAATTGAAAGATAAAAATAGGAGATGAGCGCACAAAAAACAGAAAAAATAGAGGTCTCATTTGGTGTGATAAGCACAAATTAATTGTCTGTGTCGAATTATGTATTTTTTTGACGTTTTATGGTATGATTTACTTTAGTACTACAGCGTGTTTTATTACAAGGGGGGAACTTTATGAAGTTAAGTATGCACATGATCGCGAACAGGATATATTTTCTTGATATGGAGATAAATTTAAGTGACAGCGACCCGCCGGTCTTGAAAAGTGCCAGACTTGTGTACGCCACAGACTGTGCATATATCTATGCAGAGGGCAGTGATACCATATGCGCTGCGGAATCCGGCAGCATCAGGCTCCGGGATGTGAATCTGGCGGAGGGTTTTGATATCATCCAGAGTGTGTTTGACTTTTATGATGACTGGCAGCAGAATATTCTGGAGCTGGTGCTTCAGAGGTCATATCAGGACCTGGTGGATGCCTGTTTCCGTGTCTTCCACAATCCTATGATCATGTTTGATGCAGACTGCAAGGTTCTGGGGATGAGTTCCCAGTATGGGGAGAATGACGTGGACAGGGAGTGGGCCTATCTGTCACGCCACGGTTATTCCTCCATTCAGGCTCTGGAATATATGAAATCTTACTATCCTGACCACGATTTTGAGTATGAGAAAATACTGCCGTTTCATTTTAAAGGAACTATTTTAAACTGTGAAGGAATCACCGGTGCCCTTATATACCAAAATGAATTTTTTCTGAGGATCAATGTGATAGAAAAAGAAAGACCGCTGAATTACGGGGATTATCAGATACTGGAGATGCTTCTGCACATTATGCATCAGCATTTGGAAAAGAAGGAGGGAGAAAAGGAGAAGAACGCTGAAAATTCTGTATTCTTCAGTCTTCTGAACCGGGATGCCGTGGATGATGAAAAGCTGGCAAGGAAACTTGATTATGCCGGCTGGAAGGTTTCAGACGAATACCAGATTGTCCTGGTGTGTCCAAAGAGAACGGAAATGTCGGCAAAGGCAGCAGAGGTCCTGCGGACTACGATTATGAATATATTTCCGGAGAGCAGGATCGTAGGCGGTGAGAATGCTTTTGTTCTCATATGGAATCTCAGTAAATGCGGCAGCTTTAAGAGGGAACGCGTACGGCTTCTGTTGGAGCAGACAGAGGCTGATGTGAGCATGAGTCTTTGGATGGAAGGGATTTATAACGTATGGCATTTATACAGACAGGCAAAATCTGCGCAGAATATGAAAACATGGTTTTCCGGGGAAACAGACCGTATTTTTGATTTTTATAAGGCGGCAGCAGACCATATCCTTCTGTCAGGCGATATGGAGGATATGGTGTATGCCTGCCATCCGGATGTGAGAAGACTGTGGTTAAGGGAACAGGAGGAGAAGGACGGCCTGTTTGCTACCTTTTCCTCTTATCTGAAACATGAGCGCTCCGTACTGAATACCTCACAGGATGTCTATATTCATAGAAATACCTTATTATACAGAATCAGGAAAATAAAAGAGTTTCTGGAATCCGATCTGGATGACGCCTATACCAGGAATTATATGCAGCTTTCTGTCATGGTATTGGAATTATATGAGATGCTGCATAAAAATCAGCCTTAATTTTAAAGATACTGCTTGTAAAACAGCGTGCAAAAGGATATAATAGAAAAAACGCGTGCTATATATTGGAAAAGCGTGTGTTTTGCGTGCGAAATATTCTTATAAAAATTTCCGGAGGCGGATTATGGCGGGGACAATACAACAGATTGCGGAGCTGGCAGGGGTGTCACGGGGAACTGTGGACCGGGCTTTGAACAACCGGGGGAGGATCAACCCCGAAGTGGCTAAGAAAATAGAACAGATCGCAGATGAGATCGGATATGTGCCAAAACACAGGAAAAAGGCGGACAGCACAGGAAAACAGAGCGGCAGGGGAAAGCGTGTCGGAGTCGTGACACAGCTATCCCAGTCCTCCTTTATGCTCCAGGTCAACAAGGGAATCCGGGATGCGGCGAAAAAGCTGGCGGATCAGGGCGTGGAAGTGCTCATAAAAGAGAACGCTTCTGTGGATGAGGCAGAGCAGATGCGTGCGATCACAGAGCTGGAGGAGGAAGGCATGGACGCGCTGGCTGTGATGCCGGTGGACTGCGATAAGGTGAGGGTGAAGCTGAATGAGCTGACCGAGGAGAAGAACATACCGGTGGTCACTTTTAATTCCGATATTGTGGGAACAAAACGCTGCTGCTTTGTGGGCCTTGACAACTGGAAAAGCGGACAGACCGCAGCAGGACTCATGGGGATGATGATGCGCGGCAAGGGAAAGGTTCTGGTTATCACCGGATATTTTTCCAACAGCGCCGGCAGCCGCAGGGTGGACGGTTTTGTGGAGGAACTGAAGAAGAGTTTTCCGGAAATGGATCTGGTGGGGGTGCAGAGCAGTTTTGACCACACAGATGAAGTGGAGAAGATCATCGTAAACTCCATGTCGGCATTCCCGGATCTGGAGGGCATCTTTGTGGCCTCCGGCGGGCAGGCGGGAGTCAGAAAGGCATTTGACAAGCTGAGCCTGGAAAAGCGTCCGTATGTGATCATCTATGACCTGACACCAAAGAATGAGAAGGCGCTTCTGGAAGGCACCGTGGACTTTCTCATTGACCAGGAGGGATACGACCAGGGGTACCGGGCGCTTTCCATTCTGTCTGATATGCTGAGAAGAGGAAGAATGCCGGAAAAAGAATATATGTATACAGAGATCAATATAAAGACAAAATATAATCTGTAACAGGTCCGTGCTGCGGCAGGGACGGGAACGGGAGTCCGGGAAACCGGACTCTTTTTGCGTTACATAGGAAGATAAAACAGAGCAGCCATGGTATGCGCCTTGTCGGATATAACGCCTTATCGGATATAACGCCTTATCGGATATAACGCCCTGCCGGATTTGCTGCCTAAAAAGCACACAATGAAAAGCACGCATATATTATTGTGAAAATGCTACAAAACCAACTCTTAAAATTGTGCACAAAATAGAAAGGTTGTGAAAATAAAAAAAGTGCTTGCACATTTAATGTGCGTGTGATACTATAAAAGCACAAAAGGAAAGCACGTAAAACGCACACATAAATAAAAAGCACGCAAACATGGATGAAAAAAACAGGAGGAAAGTTTTTATGAAGTATGTAGAATTTGATCAGAGCAGACCAATGGATTTGGTTTTACTGGGCCGTGTGGCAATCGACTTTAACCCGGCTTACAATGACCAGGTGAAAGAGGAGTTTAAACCTCTGAAAAAAGTGCATATGTTTGAGAAGTTCGTAGGCGGTTCACCGGCCAACATCGCTGTAGGTGTTACAAGACACGGCATGAAAGCAGGATTCCTGGGAAAGGTTTCCGATGACCAGTTTGGCGAGTATGTAGTGGATTATTTTGATGAGCAGGGTATTGATACCTCACACATCACAAAATGCACCGGCGGCGAGAAGCTGGGCCTGACATTTACCGAGATGCTGTCACCAAAGGAAAGCAGCATTCTGATGTACAGAAACTGCATCGCTGATTTACAGCTTCATGTGGATGACATTGATGAGGAATACATAAAACAGACAAAGGCAATCCTGATCTCCGGAACAGCGCTGGCTGAGAGTCCATCAAGAGAAGCAGCCATCAAAGCCGTTCTGCTGGCAAAGAAAAATAATACGAAGATCATCTTTGACATTGACTACAGAGAGTATAACTGGAAGAACAGTGATGAGATCGCAATCTACTATTCCATGGTAGCAAAAGAAGCAGACATCATCATGGGCTCAAGAGAAGAGTTTGACCTGACTGAGAAGCTGATCCAGCCGGGCATGACAGATGAAGAATCCGCAGCCCTGTGGCAGAGCTACAACGCCAAGATCGTTGTGATCAAACACGGCATGAAGGGCTCCACCGCTTACACCTGTGACGGACAGAAATACTCCATCAAACCGTTCCCGGTTGACGCAAGAAAAGGCTTCGGCGGCGGCGACGGATACGGTTCAGGCTTCTTATACGGACTGTATCAGGGATGGGAAGTGATCGACTGTCTGGAATTCGGTTCCGCAGAGGCTTCCATGATGGTCAGAAGCAACAACTGTTCCGATTCCCTTCCGGGACCGGATGCAGTGCACGCATTCATCAAAGAGGAAAAAGAAAAATTCGGCGAAATGATCGCAAGAGTATAATGGTTTTGACAGGTCTGCGCACTTACTGCGCTGACCGTACGGAAACGCAGCGTCATAGCGGTTACAGACAACCGTTGACATAGATACTAACATAAACACTGACTGCGGGGCGGGCCGGGAGTTTCCCCCCTCGCCCATGTGGCAGGCAGCGCCTGCCCGGTATATGAAAGGAGATTAATCATGGCAAAGACAACAAGAATGACGGTTGCACAGGCTATCGTTAAGTTTTTAGATAATCAGTATGTATCCATGGACGGTGTGGAAACAAAATTCGTGGAAGGTTTCTTCACCATTTTCGGACACGGCATTGCAGTAGGCCTGGGAGAGGCACTGGATACCAATCCGGGACAGTTAAGAGTTATGCAGGGAAGAAATGAGCAGGGTATGTGCCATGTGGCAACAGCATTTGCAAAACAGAACAACAGAAAGAGCATCATTCCCTGTGCTTCATCCGTAGGACCGGGAGCTGCCAATATGGTAACTGCCTGTGCCACAGCAACTGTAAATAATATTCCGCTTCTTGTATTTCCGGCAGATACATTTGCATCCAGACAGCCTGACCCGGTTCTGCAGCAGTTAGAGCAGAGCAGCAGCCTGGCTACCACAACAAACGATGCGTTCAAGCCGGTCTGCAAATACTGGGACAGAATCACCCGTCCGGAGCAGCTTATGACAGCGCTGATCAACGCAATGCGCGTGCTGACAGACCCGTCAGAGACAGGTGCATGCTGTATCGCACTTCCTCAGGATGTGGAAGGGGAATCTTATGATTACCCGGATTATTTCTTCGAGAAACGCGTACACAGGATCACCCGTCCGGTGGCTGTGGAAGAAGAGCTGGAAGATATAGCCGAAATCATTGCAAAAGCAAAGAGACCACTGCTTATCGTAGGCGGCGGTGTGAAATATTCAGAAGCCGGCGAGACCGTTGAAAAATTCTGTGAGGAGTTTCACATTCCCTTTGGCGAGAGCCAGGCAGGGAAAAGTGCGTGCCAGACCAGCAACCCTTACTGCCTGGGCGGTATCGGTGTGACAGGAACCCTGGCATCCAATGTCATTGCAAAAGACGCGGATGTGGTGATAGCAGTAGGCTCCAGACTTTCCGACTTCACAACAAGCTCCAAACATTTATTCAGAAATGAAGACGTGAAATTCGTGACCATCAACAACAACAGATACCATGCATACAAGATGGACGCTGTAAAAGCCATCGGTGACGCGAAAGTGACAGTGGAAGCTCTGGCAGAGAAGCTGCGTGCCAAAGGATATGTTTCTTCCTACAACGGAGAAATCGAAGCTGCCAAAGAAGCATGGGACAAAGAGTGGGACCGCCTGGCCGGAATCGAATACACAGGTGATGACTTTGAACCGATCATCAAGGCCAGAGACCCGAGAACCGTTCCTGAGTTCGTAAAACTCACAAATGGTAAGATCACACAGACTGCAGCACTGGCTGCTATCAATAAAACGATTGACAAGGACGCTACCATCATCACAGCAGGCGGTTCCCTGCCAAGCTGTATGCAGCGTATGTGGAAAACAGACAAGAGAGGCGGATATCATGCAGAGTACGGCTTTTCCTGCGTGGGCTACGAAGTGGCTGCCACTCTGGGCGTAAAATTTGCTGAGCCGGACAATGAAGTATACTGTGTGGTAGGAGACTCCAGTTTCCAGATGCTTCACAGCGAGATAATGACGATCATGCAGGAGAGAAAGAAAGTAAACATCCTGGTATTCGATAACTGCGGATTCGGCTGCATTAACAATCTGGAAATGAATCACGGTATCGGCAGTATTGCCACAGAGTTCCGTTATACAGATGGCAAGAAACCGACCGGGGACCTGATTCCTGTAGACTACGCAAAAATCGGCGAGGGCTATGGCCTGAAGACGTATACCTGCAGGACCATCGCTGAACTGGTTGCCGCTCTTGAGGATGCGAAGAAACAGGATATTGCCTGTCTCTTTGATCTGAAGGTAATTCCGAAAACCATGACAGACGGTTATGAATCCTGGTGGAATGTGGGTATTGCCACAACTTCTGACAAGGACAGTGTAAAGAAAGCATGCGAAGGCGTTATGACAGGACGTAATGAGTCCAGAGCTTATTAATTTTATATAAACACAGGATGCCGCACGGACCCATCCGCCCTTGGCACAGCCCTCCATTCCCTGAACGGAATGTCTGCGGCAGTGCAGGGAAATCGGGCCGGTGCGGCAAAACCAGATGCTGCAGCCGGTTATCCCGGCTATGGCAGGATAACAGCATACAAGACAAGGAGGATATTTAGATATGGGAAAAGTGTTCGGATACCCGGAATTTGACGCAAACGGTGAAAAGATTCTGACAACCTATGACAACGAATATAAAGACATGATGATGGACATCCGTGTTTACCGCATGAAAGCCGGTGAGACAAGATCATTCAAAAGGGACGGGGAGGAGCTGGCTGTACTTCTGCTCTCCGGAAACATCACCTATGCATGGGATGGAAACAAGGAGACTGTCAGCAGAAAAGATGTATTTACAGAAGGCCCCTGGTGCGTTCATGTGTGTACAGGAACAGAAGTCAGCGTAACTGCAGAGGCAGATTCCGAGATTTTAGTACAGTGTACAAAGAATGATACAGAGTTTGCAGCAAAATTATACAAACCGGAGGATGCTCCCTGGGGTTATTCCTGCAAGGGCAAATTCGGAAATGTTGCCAAGAGAAGAGTCAACACCATCTTTGACCATGATATCGCTCCCTGGTCTAACATGGTTCTGGGTGAGGTTCTCAATGACAGAGGAAACTGGTCAGGATATCTGCCTCACAGACATCCGCAGCCGGAGACTTATTACTTTATGTTCGACCGTCCGGAAGGCTTTGGTGCCAGCTTTGTGGGTGACCAGGTTTTCAAAAGCACAGACGGAAGCTTTTCAGCGATCCCGGGTGGTGAACTGCATCCCCAGGCAGTGGCTCCCGGCTTTCAGATGTACACCTGCTGGATGATCCGCCACATTGAGGGTAATCCGTGGCTGCAGACAGACCGCTGTGAAGACGAGCGGTATACCTGGCTGCACGACGCAGAATTTTAGTATTCAAACAGACATTTCATAAAATATAGAAAAGAAAAAGGAGAACACGATTATGGCAAGAGAATTTATCGTACCGGGTCAGATCATTTCCGGTTCAGGCGCATTAAATATGGCAGAGGAAGTATTAAAAGGACTTGGAAAAAAGGCCCTTATTGTTACAGATAAAGTGATGATTCAGTTGGGAAACTGCGCAAAAGTTGAGGCAGCCCTGAAAAACCAGGGAGTAGAATATGCCATTTACTCTGAGATCGTAGGCGAGCCCACAGATACCATGATTGAAAACGGCCTGAAATTATACAAAGAGGAAGGCTGTGACTTTTTAGTGGCTCTGGGCGGAGGAAGCCCCATTGACTCCATGAAAGCCATCGGTTCTCTGGTTATAAACGGCGGATGTATTTCCGATTATATGGGCAAAGTGATTGATGTGGAGATGCCTCCTATGGTAGCGATTCCGACCACAGCCGGAACAGGTTCCGAGGCAACACAGTTTACGATCATCACAGATACAAAGAAAAATATCAAAATGCTGTTAAAGGGCAAAGTCCTGATGCCAAGCCTGGCGATCATTGATCCGCAGTTCACCATGACGGCACCGCCTAAAATCACAGCAGCCACAGGTCTCGATGCTTTATGCCACGCAGTGGAGGCATACACATCCAGAAAAGCACAGACACTTTCCGATACATTTGCCATGTCAGCAGTAAAACGTATCTTCAAATATCTGCCGGCTGCATTCAAGGACGGCAGCAATGAGGAGGCCAGAGTACAGATGTCCGTAGCTGCTCTGGAGGCTGGTATTGCATTTAACAATGCATCTGTCACCATCATTCACGGAATGAGCCGTCCGATCGGCGCTCTGTTCCATGTAGCTCACGGCCTTTCCAATGCCATGCTGCTGAAAGAATGCCTGACCTTTGCTCTGGAAGGGGCATATGACCGCTTTGCAGACCTGGGACGCGCAGTGGGTGTTGCAGTGGATACAGATTCCGATAAAGAGGCAAGTGAGAAGTTCCTTGCAGCAGTGGAAGCTATTACAAAAGAGCTGGAGACACCTACATTGGGTGAATTTGGTATTGATAAGGATGAGTTCTTTAAGGTGATTGATAAGATGGCGTTCGATGCCATGGACAGTGGTAGTCCGCAGAATACGATGAGAGAAGTTACGGAGGATGATGTGAAACAGATTTATAGAAATCTGTGGTAATTTGATTCCGTAAGGTGGTGAAGCTCCGGGACCGATGGATTGTCGGTTCTGGGGTTTTTTTGTGTGAGATGAAGGTGGATCAGAAGGCGGACGGAAGTGGATGGAAGCGGGCCGGGGAAGGGATATGCCTGTGAGCGAAGCGTTCCGCTGCCGGGGAGCTAACCTGCTCCCATTTACTAAATTCATCGGCAATGGCCTCTTCATTAAGTAACTGGGGCAGGTGGATCTCCCCGCGCTCCACTGAGACATCGCTCCCAGGCATATCCCTTCCCCGGCCCGCTTCCATCCACTTCCTGTTCTTCGGCGTCCCCGTTAGTTATAGTAGTTTTTAGTGCGAAAGTATTTGGAAAAGGTTGAAGTAGTTAAAACTTTGCGGTGTGAAAGAATTAATTTTGTTTTGTGAAAAGGGTTTCTCAGTGTGTCTGTCAGACTTGTATATTTACTGGGGAGTTTGCGTATAGGAGTAGCGGTGGCAGGTATTCGCACAATCATAAAGCTATTTTTGATAGGTGAATACCCGTAACTATTCCGCTAGTTCAAGGGTTATAATGTTTTTTCGAAAAAGAATCAGTATAGGGAAAAGAGTTTTCTTTTCTGTTCCGAGAGCAAACAGTATCGGATAGAGGGATTTTTTCGCTATAGAATGTCAGGACTGGTGGAGCGGGCGGGGGTCTCCTGTGGAAGACATTGCGGTAGAGAGCCTGAAAATCCATCGCTTACTAAGACTTAGGCGCGAAGTCTTTACTGAGCGTCTTAGTCGCAGTTAGCGATTAGTTGAAGGGGAACGAAGCTGGCTTCCACAGGAGACCCCCGCCCGCTCCACCGGGCCGTCCCCATACCAGCCACCCCACCCCGCCCGCTCCATCAGGCTGTCCCCATACCAGCCACCATACAAAAAACATTGCCATCTTGTAACTACTTGGCGAAAATGATAAACTGAAAACAAAACAATTATGAGGGAATGTGGAATGCGAAAGAGTATAACAAAGCTTTTTCTGGCAGCTCTCAGCCTTTTATGCATCAGCGGCTGTGCCGGCAGGGATGTGCGGGAACCGGAGCAGGAGATCATTATCGGGGTCGTGACAAAATCCAGGAACAGCGAATACTGGATGTCTGTCAATGCAGGTATGGAGAAGGCTGCCAAAGAGAGGAACGTGAAGACAGTCATTTTGTCCCCGGATACGGAGACCGACAAAAAAATACAGAAAAAAATGATACAGGACCTGCTGAAAATGCAGGTGGATGCCCTGGCGGTATCCCCCATTGATTCTTACGATAATCAGGATTACTATGCCCAGGCCCTGGAAATGGGAATTCCGGTGTATGCCTATGACACCCCTATCGCGGATGTGGAGGTCCCCTACATAGGCATTGACAATGAGACGGTAGGGTATGAGCTTGCCAGAGTGCTGGCTGATAAGATGGAGCACAAGGGGAACATTGCCATCATTGCGGGCAGCAGGCAGCAGACATCCCATGAGAAACGGATCGCCGGATTTGAAAAATACATGGAGCAGGAACCGGATATCCATATAGAGGTGGAGAAGAGCGGATACAGCAACCTGCGCGTATCGGAGCAGGAGATGGAGGAGATCCAGGCCAATTATCCGAATCTGGATGGGATTATGACCACCAGTGCCGTCACTGCCCTGGGACTTGCGGAAGCTACCAGGGGGAGCGGCATTGCCATAGCTACCCTGGATGACCAGGAGGACGCGATCCGGGCAGTGGAGGAAGGGCGCATCACTGTGCTGGGAGCCCAGTCCGGCTATGAGATTGGATATGAGACCGTGAAATATATAGTGAATGATAAAAAAGGAATCAAACAGGACCGTGAAAAGATTTTGGATACACAAATTTTGACCCGGGAAAACGTGGAAGATTATCAGAACCTAAAAAAATGACACAAAAATCAAAAAATAATCCCTGTCTTCCGGTTAGCTGCTGATCTGTACCCCAAAATCGGAATATTTTTAGAATGCCACAGGAAAACACGTAAAAATAAAACTATGGAATCTAAAATTTCTATTACTAGGATTTTCCCTGCAAAAAGGTAAAATAAAATCATCAAAAGGATGATTCAAAGAAAGGCAGGGAAACAAAATGGGAAAAGAATTAGCACAGAAAATAACCGGAGGAAAGCTGTCGTGGGGAACCAGACTGTCTTATGCCAGCGGTGATGTGGCGTGCAACGTTGTGTTCGGAATGATCGGCACGCTGCTTACTCTGTTCTACACAGACTATGTGGGAATCAGCCCGGCTACCGTAGGCCTGATGATGCTGCTGTCAAGGCTTTTTGACGGTGTGTCTGACCTCATCATGGGTGTTATCGTAGAGCGTACCAATTCCAAATGGGGAAAATCAAGACCGTGGATCCTCTGGATGAGCGTACCCTTCGCATTGTCAGCAGTTCTGCTGTTTACAGTGCCGCATACCACAGGAATGCTTCAGTTCCTTTATCTGTTTGTAACTTATAACTTCTGTACAACTGTATGTTATACAGCCATCAATCTTCCTTACGGAAGCCTCTCAGCCATGATGACCAGGGTTTCTTCTGAGAGAGATATGCTGAGTGTTGTGAGAATGGGACTCTCTCCCATCGGTAAGATCATTGCAGCCACCTGTACACTTCCAATCGTTAAACTTTTCGGAGATGATCAGGCAGCATGGGTTAAGACCATGTCCATCTGGGCAGTGCTGGCACTGATTCTTCTTCTGGTATGCTTCTTCAAATGTGAAGAGACCGTAAGGATTGAGGCAAAGGAAAAAGCAGAGAAAGTACCCCTTGGAAAAGGATTTGCAGCACTTTTTAAAAACCAGTATTTCTGGGCAGTTCTGGTATTATGGATGGTACAGAGTGTTTCCTTCGGTATCTCAGGAACCATTTTACCGTACTACTGCAAATACATATTCGGAAATGATACATGGATGTACAGTGCTCTTTTCCTGACAGAGACACTGACACTGGTAGCAGGCATCTTCGCCTGTACACCGCTGATTCGTAAATTCGGAAAACGTAATATTGCTCTTGTGGGTTCACTGATCGCGCTGGCAGGACAGCTTCTGTTCTTCTTAAATCCATACAGCTTCCCGTGGATGGTAATGAGCTGTGTGGCACGTGCCATCGGCCTGGCTCCGCTGAATGCGGTTGTATTCGGTATGGTAGGTGATGTAGTGGAATTCGGACAGTGGAAAACACACATCAGACAGGAAAGCCTTATTTTTGCCGGCGGTTCTATCGGAACAAAGGTAGGCGCAGGTCTTGCATCTGCAGCTATGACAGGGCTTCTCTCCCTGGCAGGTTATGTAAGCTCTTCTGTGGGAACCGCAGCCCAGCCGGAAACAGCACTTAACATGATCGTAAATATTTATAAATTCGGACCGATTCTTATTGCAGCAGTGGCATTTATCACACTTGCTCTGTACAAATTGGATAGGATGTACCCGGATATTATGAAAGAGTTGATCGAACGTGAGTCAAGAGGGGAGTTATAAGATATGAAAGAACGTACATTGATTACCATCAGCCGTCAGTATGGCAGCGGCGGCAAGGAAATTGCAGAGCTGCTTGCAAAGAAAATGGAGACCCGCTGCTATGACAGACAGATTCTGTACCTGGCAGCAGAGAAGTTGGGCGATTCAGACATGGATATGGATACCATTTTGGATATGTCTTATAAAATGCCGGATAACAGCATGGGTTCCTTTATGGAGGGTGTGAATTCCCTGGGATATGAATCCATTCCTTCCTATAATAAAATGTATCGGGAACAGGCAAAAGTTATCCGCAGGATCGCGGAGAAGGAGAGCGCTGTATTTTTGGGAAGATGTGCGGACGTGGTTTTAAAAGAATTTCCGGAATGCTACAATTTCTTCATCTACGCAGATGAGGAATTCCGAAGAGAGCGGGCAAAGGAATTTTACGGGAACAAATCCATAAAGGAACTGGAAAAAGAGAATAAGACACGTGAGCGTTACTATAACTATTATACAGGACAGAAGTGGGGAGACCCTCTGAACTATGATCTGATGATCAACACAAGCAGATTTTCCGTACAGAAGGCAGCAGACCTGATTTGGGATTATGTGACAAGCTGTCAGTCTGAGTGATATATGTGTTGCTGTAAATTTCAATATAAATTTCAATTATTTAATTATCAAGAAAGAGGTAAAAACATGAAAAAAGTAAAAGTAGGTATCGCAGGTTTAGGAAGATTAGGTAAAGTACACGCAAACAACATCGCATTCAAGATTCCGAATGCAGAGCTGACAGCGGCCTGCTCCATCATGCCGGCAGAGCTGGAATATGCAAAGAAGGAACTGGGTGTCCAGGATGTTTACTCTGATTACCGTGAAATGCTGGAAAAGGCAGACATTGATGCTGTGGCTATCGTAACTACAAGCGGTGAGCACTGCTGGCAGATCGCGGCAGCTCTTGACGCAGGAAAGCACGTTTTCTCCGACAAACCCCTTGGTGTTACGGTGGAGGAATGTAAGCTGGCAGAGGAAGCTGTTGAGCGTCATCCGGAGCTGGCATTTTTCCTGGGATTTATGCGCCGCTTTGACCCATCCTATGCGTATGCAAAGAAGAAAATCGAGGAGGGCGCAATCGGAACTCCTTACATGGTAAAGGCAACAGGGATTGACCCGGAAGCACTGGTGGAGGGCGCCATCAAGTTCGCGGCTACCAGCGGCGGTATCTTCATTGACATGGCGATTCATGATATTGACCTGATGAGATGGTTCTTAGGTTCCGACCCTGTTGAAGTTTACGCTGCAGGCGCGACCTTCAAACATCCGGAATTCAAAGAAGCAGGGGATGACGAGACAGGTGTAGCTATGTACCGCTGTGAAAACGGCGCACTGGGATTTGTACATGTGGGACGTACTGCAGCTCATGGTTACCATGTTGAGACAGAGATCATCGGTACCGAAGGCTCCCTGCGTATCAGTCCGGTTCCGGAGAAGAATCTGTGCATGATCTACGACAAGAACGGTGCAGTGGTTGAATGTGTAAGCGGGTTCCCGGAGCGATTCGCAGAGTCCTACCAGCTTGAGATGCAGGAGTTTATCAACTGTGTAGAATCCGGAAGAAAACCGGAAGTGACTGTATACGACGGAACAAAATCTACCCAGATTGGTTTCGCTACCACAGAAGCATGGAAAAAAGGCGGTATTGTTAAAATCGAATATTGATCCGTATTCCTATATTGTTTACAGGAAGACCTCTATAGACCGGAAGTGTGCTGCTTTTTTAGCGGCACACTTCTGTTATTCTTTTGTTACTGTTCACACGCCACTGTCCCGCGAAGCGTGTTGCTGGGCACGCAGTGAACAGTAACATTCTTTACCGAAGTCTTCGGAGGCGTGATTTCTAATGGGTTCTATGTTATAATGTACGCATAAGTGACGTGCGTCAGAATGTATGAACGGCAAAGGAGAGAGTATGCTGCAAAGTATCAGAAGCAAGGTGCTGCTGGCAATTCTGGTGGTGACCATAGTGACCGCCTGTTCTATCACTGTGGTATTTTATTTTAAATCAGCAGGGATGATAGAGGAGAATTATTCCACGAACCTTTACGGCAGGGTAAAGCAGACGGTTACCTCCCTGGATGATTCCCTCCAGGAAATTTACTATATCAACGTAAAAGCAGCCAGCGATATAAATATGGTCCAATACATAAAAGAATACAGGTCATCACATAGCGGTGAAGCCCTGGATGGGATTGCAGAACTTCTGAGAAATTACCGCACAGAATACAAGGATTTAAGCTCGCTGTATTTCATTTTTCCGGATGAGAGGATCGCTGTCACCTCAGAGGACTATCCTGTGTGCAAAAGGGATATTCCGGAGGCGGAGATCGAGAAGATACGCCGGACGGAGACCGAGGAAGCAGTCCCCATAATGTTCGGGGATATGGTCCATGACACGGGAAAACAGCTTTCCTGCATTCAGGCTGTCACAGATGATGACGGCATCGTGCTGGGATATATGCTGGCAAACACAGAGGAGAGGACACTTTTTTACGAATATCTGGAACCTGTGTATGATGAGAAGGTGTCCAAGGCGCTGATTCTGGATAAAAACAGGGAGATCGTCACAAGCAAGGATTATGAGAGTGTGGGGCAGGTATATGAGGGCGTGGACCGACTGCCAAGTACCAGCGGTATTGAGAGTCAGGATGCCAGGGAGATCCGTATTTTCTATCAGGGGGCATTTTCCAAATGCGGTCTGTATATGGATATTCAGAAAAGTGAGGTTCTGCGGGATTTGAAGCAGATGCAGATATTTCTGGTGGCTATTTTTCTGCTGTTTCTCATGATCGGCGGCATTCTTGCCACATCCATTACCAGAGCCATGTATAAACCCATTAAAAATATGACAGATACCGTGGAAAAGGTCAGCAAAGGTGATCTGAGCCTTCGGGTGGATGTGACCACAGAGGATGAGATCGGAACCCTTTGCCGGGAATTTAACCACATGCTTGACAACCTGGAGGATCTGATCGCCAGGGTGATCGAGGAGGAGAGACTGAAAAAGGACGCGGAGCTTGAGGCGCTGCAGTATCAGATCACCCCTCATTTTATGTACAATACACTGAATTCTATCAAATACGCGGCCCTGATAAAGGGAGAGAAGGAGCTGGGCGGCCTCATCGGAGATTTTGTGGAGCTGCTGCAGGCCAGCGTTAATAAGAAGGGAACTTTTATATCCGTGGCGGATGAACTGCATATTTTAAAAAATTACATCCATCTGCAGGAATTTCGCTATCAGGGAAGTTTTGATGTGGAGTACGATATTGCGAAGGATGCTTATGGATGTTATATTCCCAGGCTGATCCTGCAGCCCCTGGTGGAGAATGCCATACTTCACGGAATTGATATGAAGGGCGGCAACGGGCGTCTTGTGATCAGAGGCAGAGTGGAGGGCACACGGCTGACGCTGTCTGTCATTGACAATGGGCGGGGAATGACAAAGGAGCAGATAGAGGAACTGCTCTCCAGCAAAGCCAAGAAGACAAACGGCCTGAGTGCCATCGGCGTGCCGAATGTGCGGGAACGTCTGGAACTCTATTATGAGGCGGAAGGCGGAATTACATATGAGAGCAGTGAAAACGGTACTACTGCCACCATCTTCCTGCCGGCAGACAGGGAAGTGAATATTTGACAGACAGATAAAATGTGACAAAGGGGATGAGGCCTATGTTTCGTACATTATTAGTGGATGATGATTTTTTAGTCAGGAGTTATTTGAAGACTCTGAATGCCTGGGAGAAAGCAGGATATGAGGTGGTAAAGGATGTACAGGACGGCGAGGAGGCCCTGCACGTTCTGGAGGAAGAGAAGATTGACGTGATCATCACAGACATCTCCATGCCGCTTATGGACGGCATTGAACTGATACGCCATATCAGGGAAGAGAAGGAAAATATATACATCATGGTTCTGAGTTGTCATGATGATTTTGAGTATGTCAAGGAGGCCATGCGCCTGGGAGCAGACGAGTATATCCTGAAAAATACTCTGGATGAGGATACACTTTTGGATATCCTGGAAAAGTCCAGGCACCAGATCGAGTCACGACTGGAGAAAAGCAGTGAGCAGGAACGGACCAGGAAACTGATTCGTATGGGAAGCCATACCCTGAAATACCACTTTTTCAACGGCATTCTCTCCGGCACCTTAAACGGGCAGGAGCGGGAGGCAAAGAGAGCAGAAGCCGGTATCCGCGGGCGGTTCCAGAACAGTGCGGTCATCAATATGTTCATGCACGAATGGAATGAGAAGAACCAGGTATGGAGTCCTTTGGAGGCGGAACAGTATTCCCAGAGCTTCCGCCATGGGCTGATGACAGAGATGGAGGACCTTCTGCAGGAGGACAGTGACTATGCGGAGATCATTTACCTGGGAGCCGGGATATTCTGCTGCTTTCTGGATATGTCATCCATGCGGAGAAGCTCTGTCATGCGCCAGCGCCTGACAAATGTGGCATCCGCCTGCTTCAGGTACTGCAAAAAGGAGCCGTATCATTTCGGGATTGGGGTGAGCAATATCTGTTTCGGCGAGGAGGGTATCCGTCAGGCATACCAACAGGCCAGAGAAATGATGAAGCTGAGTTTTTATGATGACAGCGATATCCTCTATTTTGACAATGGAAAAGAGATCAGTTCCAGGCTTCCGGAAGCCGCGGAAGAGCTGTATGAGCGGATTGAGATCTTGAAAAAGGGGAGGAAGCAGGAGGAACTTGCAGAAATGTGGAGGCGTGTCACGGATGCCTGTAAGCGTACGCATGTGGACAGCAAACTGGTTCTCCAGTGGCTCAGACGCCTGGATAAAAGGGCTGGTCTTGAACGGCCGGCGGAATTTTACAGCAATGTGCACAATATGGATGAGCTGTGCAGGATTGCCGAGAGTTACAGCCGGGAATTATTTGCTGATAAAAAAATAGCGGTACCCGCCGGCGTATCCGGGGCTGTGCGCCATGCCATTGAATTTATAAACGGTAATTATAAGAAACCCATCAGCCTGCAGGACGCTGCGGAAGCGGCGGGAGTGAATCCGGCTTACCTGAGTTATCTCTTTAAGCAGGAGATGGAGATCGGTTTTTCCAATTATCTACAGGAGTGCAGAATGGAATGTGCCAAGGAACTTCTCTGCACCACCAATTACAAGATCAAGGATGTGGCATCTGAGGCGGGATTCAATGATTACCATTATTTTTCCAAGACATTTAAGAAGCTCAATGACTGCAGTCCCGCGGATTATCGCAGGGAACACAGCCAGTGACTATCCGGAAGAAGGGATTTCTAAAAAAAAGACACAAAAAAATTCCACATTCTCAGGAGACCGGAAAACAGCATATGAAATGACAACAAAGCTAAAAAAATTTCCGATTTAAGCCATGACTGAATTCTGGTATTCTTTATTCAAGAACAAAGGAACGGCACGCCGGAGGCACCGGCCCCGGACAAAAGACAGTGAATAAAGGAGAATGAACAATGTTTAATAAGGAAAAAGTAAAATTAGGAATCGCACCTATCGCATGGACTAATGATGACCTTCCGGACCTGGGAAAAGAGAATACCTTTGAGCAGTGCGTCAGCGAGATGGCACTGGCAGGCTTCACAGGTTCTGAGGTTGGAAATAAATACCCCAAAGACCCGGAAGTGCTGAGAGAAGCCCTGGAGCTTCGCGGCATGGAAATCTGCAATCAGTGGTTCTCCTCCTTTCTGATCACAAAGCCCTTTGAAGAAGTGGAGAAGGAGTTCCGAGCACAGCTTGCGTTCTTAAAGGCAATGGGCGCCAAGATCATCGGTGCATCCGAGCAGAGCCACAGCGTACAGGGCATGCAGGACACTCCCATTTTCGGCCACAAATACGTGATGAACGACCAGGAGTGGGAGACCTTCTGTACAGGTATGAACAGACTGGGTAAGATCGCAAAGGAAGAGTACGGGATCAGCCTGACCTTCCATCACCACATGGGAACCGTGGTGCAGAACCCGGACGAGGTGGAGAGAATGATGGAAAATACAGATCCGGAATATGTGAGTCTGTTATTTGATACCGGCCATTTTACCTACTGCGGCGCAGACCCTCTTGAGATGGTAAAGAAGTACGTGGGCAGGATCAAACACGTACATTTAAAGGATATCCGTCCGGAAGTGGTGGAGAAGGTAAAGAAAGAGAATTTAAGTTTTCTGGAAGGCGTGCGCCTGGGCGCGTTCACAGTACCGGGAGACGGATGCATAGACTTTGAGCCAATCTTCCAGGTGCTGGAAGAAGCGGGATATGAAGGATATATGCTGGTAGAGGCAGAGCAGGACCCTGCAAAAGCCAATCCGCTTAAGTATGCCATCAAGGCAAGAAAATTCATTGCTGAGAAGACAGGGCTTTAAAATATCTTTGAGACAGGTATGAACTGTCCTGCAGAAGATCGCAGCCTCCTGCATGTACAGCTTATATAATAAATGCCCCTCTAATTGAAAATTGTGGTAACTATTTATGCCGCAAAAAATACTGCCGTGGAACAGGACCTGTGAGGAAATGTTCTGCGGCAGTATCTTTGTATATCAGCTTAAAAATTTTACACCTACCATGAGCAGACCCAGAAGAGAGAGCACTACGCCGGTGACACGGTTCAGGGTTTTGGCCGGCGCCTTGTTGGCAAACAGAGCTGCGACTCTGGCACCCAGAAAAGTGAACAGGATGCAGAAGAAAAGTGCTCCCAGATCAGGCAGGGAACCGTCAATGAAGAAGTGGGAGGCAGCGCCTGTGAATGCGGTGAAAGCCATAATAAACACACTGGTGCCAACCGCAGTCTTCAGTTCGTATCCCAGTACACTTGTGAGGATGAGAAGCATCATCATACCGCCTCCGGCGCCTATGAATCCGCAGATAAAGCCAATCACCGCGCCGCACAGAAGGGACTGGATGATCTTTGTCCTCTCGCTTTTATTTTCCAGGGCGCTTTTTTCTGTCATGACAGGACGTATGATAAATTTGATGCCCAGAAGCAGTGTCATGAAGACGGAGAAGTTTCCCATAGTGGTGCCCGGCAGCAGGGATGCAATATAGCTTCCCACCAGGGTAAAGGCCAGGACAGAGAAGAGCATGATGACACCATGGCGTACATCCAGGTTTCCGTGTTTTTTATAGGTATAGGCAGAGACTGCCGATGCCAGTACATCAGACGCCAGGGCGATTCCCACAGCCTGATAGGGATCAAAGTGCAGGAAGGTGATCAGCATGGGAGATATTACGGCAGCAGCCGAGAGACCTGCAAGGCCTGTCCCGATTCCGGCCCCCATTCCTGCCAGCAGATAGACGATCAGTTTCAGTATCATTTTTCAAGTGCCTCCTTTATATTCTCAGTTATCTGGCGGAAAGCCAGGTTCACCTCTTTTTTTCTTTCTTCCGGTATCTTTTGTGTGATAAGAGCAAAGATTTCTTCCTGTGTTTTTCTTAAATCCGTAAGTGCAGCATTAGCTTCTTCCGTCAGCCGCAAATGTGTGATTCTCCGGTCCCTTCGGTCCACTGAGGTTGTCAGGTACTGCTTTTGGACCAGTATCTCTATGGATTTTGATACATATGATTTTGCGATTCCACGGATATTCACAATGTCTCTGGCTGTGTCAAAACCGGGATTATTACAGAGGAAGAGAAGAATATCCGCCTCTGTTTTGGAAACGCCATAACGGGACGCGCTTTCCCCTATTTTCCTGGAATAGAGCTGATGAAAAAGCCAGCTTGTTGTCAGAGCATCGCTCAGTGCGTTCATAACATCCTCCTTTTTGATAAAGTATATTCTGCTGCGGTTTTGCGGCAGAAATGCGTAGTAGATAGTTCTATATAAAACTGTTCCATATAGAACTATTATACAGAATGAAAGAGAGATGTCAATAGTTAAATGCACCACTGTACCGCCAGGTATTTTCAGGCCGAAGGCATGGAAATCCCCAGGCGGCCAGGACGATATGGAGCCGAATGCTTTATATCTGTGCATCGCGAAGCTTGTTGCTGAGTACGCAGTGAACAGTCACTGCCTGACAGATTCAAATGCAGCGGGGCAAAAATACTGTTGCGGTTAATTTCATGATATGTTAGAATTATGAAAAGCATATTTTCTATGTAACTTTTCTGGTTTTGGATCCAATCAGGATACAAAATATCTAAGAGCATTTCATAACAGCAGGTTTGCATCTTTGACCTGTCTTTTCGGAAAATTCGTGCTTTTCTCTCATTTTAGCAGGGGTTTTCTGAAGCGCTTAGAAACCTCCTGCAGTCATTCATTTATGATAATAGAAAATCAACGAAGCGTTTTTCTATTATGGAATAAGGAGGAGGTTTTATATGGAAAAACGGAGGACACATGTGCTGCAGTGGCATCCTGCCTTTTATGCCGATATTCAGATTGAGCTGGAAGCGGAGGCAGGTCTTCTGATTTTTGAAAATGAACATCAGTTGGGGACAAAACCAAAGGAGATTGACGTGCTGATCGTAAAAAAGGAACAGGAAGTGCCTGTACGAAAAAATATCGGAAGGATCTTTCGGAAATATAATATTGTAGAATATAAGAGTCCGACAGATTATTTGAGTATAGACGATTTCTATAAAGTTTATGGCTATGCCTGTTTTTACAAGGCGGATACATCCAGGGAAGACAGTATTAAAATTCAAGATATCACCATAACATTTGTATGTCACAGGTATCCGCGCAGTCTTATACGGCATCTGAAGGAGGAAAGGGGATATCAGATCACCAGAGTAGAGGATGGGATCTATTATATTATCGGAGATAAGATTCCCATACAGATGATTCTGACGAAAGAATTATCGGAGAAACACAATTTATGGCTGAAAAGTCTGACTGACGACCTGGAAGGGGCAGATACCGTAAGGCGTTTGATTGAGCAGTACGGAGAGCATAAAGAAAATAAACTGTATAAATCGGTGATGAATCTGATTGTCCGTGCGAATCAGGATAAATTCAAGGAGGTAAAGACAATGTGTGAAGCATTGGAAGAGTTAATGAAAGATGAGATGGATGCAAAAAAGGCAGAAGGAAAAATGGAAGGAAAAACAGAATCTGTTTTGGATCTGCTGCTTGATTTGGGAGAAGTGCCTGAAAAATTACAGGCGGAAATTATGGGGCAGAAGAACCCTGAGATTTTGAAGCAGTGGATAAAATATGCAGCCAGGGCTGAGACAGTCGAAGAGTTTGAACAGAAGATCAGGAAGATGGAATAACAGTATGAATACGTTACTTTTCACACCCCACTGTCCCGCCAGGTGTTTTCAGGCCAAAGGCATGGAAATGTTACTATGCACGGTCAATATCCCGGGAGGTGTTTTCCCCAAGGGGATGCTGCGCGATGCGAAGCAAAATCCCGAGGCAGCCAGTGCGAACGGATATCTCTTGCACATTTGACTAAGGGATTATATAATAGTCATAGACATTGCGTGCCCAGGAACGCACACAGGGGCGCGTCAGAAGGAGACAGTATGGGAGTGACAATACGGCAGATCGCAGAGGCGGCTGGAGTCTCACGGGGAACTGTGGACCGGGCCCTCAATAATCGGGGCAGAATTAAGCCGGAAGTGGCTGATCGGATCAGACAAATTGCGGAGGAGATGGGATATAAGCCCAACCAGCTTGGACGTGCCCTCTCTATGAGTAAAAATAACATTAAGATAGGGGTGATCCTCCAGGCAGCAGAGACCCCCTTTATGCAGTGCGTCCTGGAGGGGATTGAACGTGCAAAGGACGAGGTGGACAGCCTGGGCGGGACGGTCCTTCTCTGTAAAATCCCTCACATAAGCGGCAGAGACACCATAGACGCCATGGAGCACATGAGAAGTGAAGGTGTGAGCGCCATCGCCATGGTTCCCATTGAGGAGGAGGAGATAAAGGCGCATATCAATCTTTTTGTGGAGGAGTACCATATACCCATTGTGACTTTTAACTCCGATATGGAGGATACGAAGCGTCTCTGTTTTGTCGGCCAGAATGCCTTTCAGTGCGGACGCGCGGCGGCAGGCCTGATGGGGGAACTGGTGGGAGGCTGCGGAAAGGTGGCTGTTATTTCAGGATACAGTTCCAATCCGTCTCTGAGTAACCGTGTTCTCGGCTTCGGTTCGGAGCTGAAGGCAAAATACCCGGAGATTGAACTGGTGGGACCGGAATACTGTTTTGAGGATAATCATCTGGCAGGACAGGCTACAGAGAAGATTCTGAAAGAAAATCCTGATCTGAAAGGTATTTACATGACATCCCACGGTGAGGAAGGTGTATGCAGAATGCTGGCAAAATACGGCAGGGCAGGCACCGTTAAAATGATAGCCAATGATTTTATGGGTAAAAACTATGAGTTGATGCGGGAAGGAAGTATCCATTTTCTGATCGGACAGGATGCACAGATACAGGGATATGAACCGGTAATGATCTTGTTTCGCCTTCTCTTTAACGGGGAACAGCCCAAGGGAGAGCTGCAGTACACGGAGATATTTATCCGAAATGAATATACCATACCGGAGAATCTGTAAAATACAGTAACTATTCAGTAGGTCTGCGCATTTACTGCGCTGACCGTGCAAAAGAGTAGTGGCGGCAGGTATTCGCCCCATCGCGAAGCGATTTTTAATGGGCGAATACCCGTAACGATTCAGCTGGCTGAATAGTTACAAATACAGTAACTATTCAGTAGGTCTGCGCATTTACTGCGCTGACCGTAAGAAAACGTTTAGCAGCCAAGCAAAAATTCCATCGCCAAAGGCGATTTTGCATGGATTTTTGCCTGTAACTGTGAGGGCACTGAACAGTTACAAAATACAGCAGATTTTCACAGAAATGCCCGGCCTGCCGGGACAGCGTCACTACACATAGGATGCTGCCCCGGCAGGTTTTTTTGGTAAAAATGAATAGAAATGTTATGGTAAAATTGTACAAAATTCAGGGTTGCGTTTTCGGGCACGCAATGATATTATAACATTATCAGATATGCGTGTTCGGGCACACATCAAAAGACACACGCAGAACCATAAAATCATAAAAATGAGTAAAAGGAGATCAGAAAATGGTAAAAGTAGGTATTATCGGAGCAGGCAGAATCGGAAGAGTACATATCACAAGTATCAGCACAAGAGTGAAGGACGCAGTGATCAAAACAGTTGCAGATCCGTTCTTAAATGATGAGACAGCAGCATGGGCAAAGAGCATGGGTGTGGAGCATACAACAAAAGATTACAAGGAGATCATCAACGATCCGGAAATCAACGCGGTATTGATCTGCTCATCCACAGACACACATTCTCCCATCTCTCTGGAAGCGATCAAAGCAGGAAAGCATGTTTTCTGTGAAAAACCGATTGACCATGATGTAGATAAGATCAAAGAAGTTATCGAAGCACTGGAAGGAACTGACATTAAATACCAGGTAGGATTCAACAGAAGATTTGATCACAACTTTGAGGCAGTGCAGCAGGCAGTTGCAGCAGGCAAAGTCGGCAAACCGGAGATCATTAAGATCACCTCCCGCGACCCGGAACCGCCAAGCATTGACTATGTGAAAGTTTCCGGCGGTATGTTCCTGGATATGACGATCCATGATTTCGATATGGTACGTTTCCTGGCTGGCTGTGATGCCACAGAGGTTTATGTACAGGGCGCTAACCTGGTTGATCCGGCTATCGGTGAGGCAGGTGACGTGGATACAGCAGTTATCACCTTACAGATGGAAAACGGCGCGATCGCAGTGATCGACAACTGCAGAAAAGCTGTTTACGGTTATGACCAGAGAGCTGAAGTATTCGGTTCTGAGGGAATGGTAGCAGTCAGCAATGACAGCCAGTCCTCCGCAGTTATCAGCAACGCAGACGGTGTGACAGGTGAAAAACCCATGTTCTTCTTCCTGGAGAGATATATGGATGCATACGGAAAAGAGATCGCAGCGTTCATCGACGCAATCGAAAATGACAAGGAGACTCCTCTGAACGTTATGGATGGCCTGAAACCCGTACTTATGGGCCTGGCTGCAAAGAAATCCTGCGAGGAACACAGACCGGTTAAAATTTCTGAAATCATGTAAGGAAAGGCAGACAGACTATGTTTAATAAAGATAAAGTAAAATTAGGAATCGCACCCATTGCATGGACCAATGATGACCTTCCGGACCTGGGAAAAGAGAATACCTTTGAGCAGTGCGTCAGCGAGATGGCACTGGCAGGCTTCACAGGTTCTGAGGTTGGAAATAAATACCCCAAAGACCCGGAAGTGCTGAGAGAAGCCCTGGAGCTTCGCGGCATGGAGATCTGCAATCAGTGGTTCTCCTCCTTTCTGATCACAAAGCCCTTTGAAGAGGTGGAGAAGGAGTTCCGCGCACAGCTTGCGTTCTTAAAGGCAATGGGCGCCAAGATCATCGGCGCATCCGAGCAGAGCCACAGCGTACAGGGCATGCAGGACACCCCCATTTTCGGCCACAAATACGTGATGAATGATCAGGAGTGGGAGACCTTCTGTACAGGTATGAACAGACTGGGTAAGATCGCGAAGGAAGAGTACGGGATCAGCCTGACCTTCCATCACCACATGGGAACCGTGGTGCAGAACCCGGACGAGGTGGAGAGAATGATGGAAAATACAGATCCGGAATATGTGAGTCTGTTATTTGATACCGGCCATTTTACCTACTGCGGCGCAGACCCTCTTGAGATGGTAAAGAAGTACGTGGGCAGGATCAAACACGTACATTTAAAGGATATCCGTCCGGAAGTGGTGGAGAAGGTAAAGAAAGAGAATTTAAGTTTTCTGGAAGGCGTGCGCCTGGGCGCGTTCACAGTACCGGGAGACGGATGCATAGACTTTGAGCCAATCTTCCAGGTGCTGGAAGAAGCGGGATATGAAGGATATATGCTGGTAGAGGCAGAGCAGGACCCTGCAAAAGCCAATCCGCTTAAGTATGCCATCAAGGCAAGAAAATTCATTGCTGAGAAGACAGGCTTATAAAATTGTTACCTCTATGGTATGTCAGCAGAGAAAATACAAAGCGTGTTCTCTGCTGCAGATAATTGAAAATATTGAAAACAGCCGAAGGTACCGGTTCCGGATGGAGCCTGTGCCTTCGGCTGTTTTGTATAAAAAAACGCATTGCTTTTATGCCAGGTGGACAGAGATGTCGTATTCCCGGCAGTAATCCTCATATTCCTCCGCCAGCGGCCGGTCTGTGATAATATGCTGCACTTCGTTCAGACGGCAGTAAGTCATAAGTGCAAACTTGCCGAATTTGGTGTGGTCTGAGAGCAGGCAGCGTGTCTGGCTGTTCTGAATGACCGCTTTTTTAACCGCATACTCTTCCGCGGAGGCATTTGTCAGGCCGTTTTCAATGGTCACGCCTGTGGAGGCCATGAACGCTTTGGTTATATTGAAGGTCCGCAGATATCCCGGAATCTCACTTCCTACAAAGGAGAGGGTGTCCCTGTTCAGGATTCCCGGCAGGGAAATAACCTGGAGATTGGGATAGGGGACTGCGCGGATATAAATCTGCAGGCTGTTTGTTATGATCGTGCAGTTTAAATGGGACAGGGAATCCACCATATTGAGGCAGGTAGTTCCCGTATCAATATAGATCACATCCCCGTTCTCCACAAAGGAGGCAGCTTTTTTTGATATGGCATCTTTTTCTGCGCTCAGCACAGTATGGCGCTGTTCATAGGGCAGCAGACGTGTATCTGAGGCCTGCTGCGTGCTGACCACGCCGCCGTATACCTTTTCTACAGTACCCTTTTTCACAAGGTCATCAATATCCCTTCGGATCGTGTTTTTAGATACATTAAATTTTTCGCACAGGGTATCCAGGGACACGGATTTTTCCTGTTCAATGAAAGTCTCTATTAAATCAATTCGTTTTGTACGCATAAAAATATCCTTTCCCGGAAGTCTGTAACCATTCAGACAAGCTGACCTGTCTGAGCGGTTACGGAGGTCTGGCATCGCGCGGCACAGGGCCTGCAGTAAGCGGTTTCCAATATGTTTTGGTATAAGTATAGTATATTTTGGGTAAATTGTGAAGGGCTTAATGAAATAAATACAAAAAATCATCAAAAACTATTGACTAAGTACCCAAAAGGTGATACTTTAAATGCAAAGAGATAACCAATATATAACAAAGAGTTTATCAAAAGAGGAAGGAAAGCTATCATGACAGGAAAAGCAAATTCTAAAACAAAATATCTGATACTGATATTTGGTGCCTTTGCAGTATTTTTTACAGGGTATCCCCATATCTGGTCCATTTACCAGCCCTACGCTATGGAACTGACAGGCTGGAGCCAGAGTCAGGCGTCCATGTGTTTCTACCTGTACTTTGTCACTTTTGTGCTGGGTAATATTTTCGGAGGACGTATCCAGGATAAATACAGCCCCAGGATCGCGGTGATCTGCGGCGGCGGGATATTTACCGTGAGTGTACTGTTATGCGCGCTGGCGCTTCGTCCGTCACCTCTGATGATGTATTTTACATATGGAATTTTACAGGGATTCGGACAGGGTATGATCTATACGACCATTATCTCCACCGCGCAGAAATGGTTCCCGGGAAGAACCGGTTTTGCATCCGGGGTGATTGTTACAGCCAATGGATTGTTCGGATTTTTCATGGCACCGTTTTCAAGAGCGCTGCTTTCCAGCCAGGGAATCAAAGTTACCTTCCTTGTGATCGGTGTTATGATAGGAATCTCCTGGATCTTCGCAAGCATTTTCATTAAAAATCCGGAGAATGCCAATAAGGCCGGGGGGAATATAATTCACAGATATGATGGAAAACAATATTCCTCCATGGAAATGATCAAGACAAAGAAATTTTACTTTCTTCTGGCAACCATGCTGTTCGGGCTGATACCATACCTGATCTTGTCACCGCTGTCCCAGACAGTCCAGATGGACAGGGGAATCGCATCCACAGTGGCAGTGGCAGCAGTCATGGCAGGCTCTGTGTTCAATGCGGGAACACGTCTGGCACTTCCCACAGCAGCGGATAAAGTGGGCAGGATCATCTGCCTGAAGGTGGTTTTAGTGGTGGCAGCAGCAGCTATGATTCTCCTGGTGATCGCACCGGCAGCAGTCACAACCGTCTGTGTGGTTCTCGTATACGCATGCTACGGCGGTATCATGGGAAGTTTCCCTTCACTGACCAGCAACATTTTCGGCATGGAGCATTCCGGTGAGAATTACGGCTATGTAATGCTGGGAATCGCGGTTGCCACTTTAGGGGCACCGGCGATCACAAACACAGTCCTGGGACGTGGATATGACATCAACGTGGTATTTACCATCGGAGCAGTATGCGCAGCGATTTCCTTCCTGTTCCTGCTTCTTCTGGAGAGAGAAATAAAAAGGGAAAAATGCAGCCGGTCAAAGATCACATCGCCAAAAGCGATCCAAGGAAATTGAACCGATAACTATTCAGCCAGCTGAATAGTTACGGGTATTCGCCCATTAAAAATCGCTTCGCGATGGGGCGAATACCTGCCGCCACTACTCTTTTGCACGGTCAGCGCAGTAAATGCGCAGACCTGACTGAACAGTTACCTGAACCGATACAAATAAAGAATGAGATAAAGGAGAAAAATCATTATGGCACTGGTAAAAATGAAAACATTACTGGAAAACGCAGCAAAAAACAACAGGGGATGCGGTGCATTCAGTGTAGGCAATATGGAAATGGTAAAAGGAGCCATCCGGGCAGCAGAGGAGCTTGATACTCCTATCATCTTACAGATCGCAGAAGTGCGTCTGAAACATTCCCCCCTTGACCTGATGGGTCCTATGATGGTGCAGGCGGCAAAATCAGCTAAGGTGGATGTGGCAGTGCATCTGGACCACGGCCTTACTTTTGAGACGGTTCAGAGAGCGCTGGAGCTTGGTTTTACATCCGTAATGCTGGATGCCTCCACACTTCCTTTTGAAGAAAACATTGCAAATACCAGAAAAGTTGTGGAACTGGCAGCAGAGTACGGCGCTACAGTGGAGGCCGAACTGGGCCTGGTAGGCGGCAGTGAGGACGGAAGCTGTGACCATGGTATCCGCTGTACTGACCCGGATGACGCCAAAGTATTTGCAGAGAAGACAGGCATTGACGCCCTTGCCGTGGCGATCGGCAACGCGCATGGAAATTATCCGGTGGCTCCGAAGCTGGCCTTTGATGTGCTGGAGCAGATACATAATAAAGTGGATATTCCCCTGGTGCTTCACGGCGGCAGCGGCATCACGGATTCTGATTTCCAGAGAGCAATCTCCCTTGGTATCAGGAAAGTAAACATTGCGACTGCAAGCTTTAACTGCCTGACAAAGAAAGTGGAGGAGTACATTGCCTCAGAGGGAAAACACAATTACTTTGACCTGAACGAGGCTATGGTGCAGGGGACATATGAGAATGTAAAACGTCATATTCTGGTATTCAACACACCATACGAATGCCTGTCTGAAAATTCATTCCGGGCACAGTAAGAACAATGACCGGACAGCAGTGTACGCTGCTGTCCGGTATTTTAAAACAAAAATAGGGGAATAGTGGTTTACATAAAGCAGTAACAAAGGGAGCGAGGGAGAGATTATGAGAGAGAATAAAACCAGTGCAAAGACAAAATATCTGATACTGATCTTCGGTGCCTTTGCCATATTTTTTACAGGGTATCCGCATATATGGTCCATATACCAGCCCTACGCCATGGAGCTGACAGGCTGGAGCCAGAGTCAGGCCAGTATGGGATTCTATTTAAGCTTTCTGGCATTTGTACCGGGAAATATTATCGGGGGAAGGATTCAGGACAGATCAAACCCCAGGATCGTGGTGGCTGTGGGAGGCGGGATATTCGCGGCGGGGATTCTGCTGTCCGCTTTTTCCATGCGGCAGTCACCGGTTATGCTGTATCTGACATATGGGATCATGCAGGGATTTGGGCAGGGCATGATATATACCACCATTATATCCACAGCCCAGAAATGGTTTCCTGACAGGACAGGCTTTGCGTCAGGGGTTATCGTGACAGCAAACGGCCTCTGCGGATTTTTTCTGGCTCCGCTTTCCAGAGTGTTGCTGGCAGAGCGGGGCATTCAGTTTACCCTGCTGACGATCGGTTCCGTACTGGCGCTGGCCTGGATACTGGCAAGCATTTTTATCAGAAATCCGGAGAAACGGGATCTTGGATCTGGCGGAGGAAAAGAGTCTGCTGCTGCGCTCTATGAGGGACGCCAGTATTCATCAGGGGAGATGCTGCGGACAAAGAAATTCTATTATTTGCTGGCAGTCATGCTGTTTGGGCTGATCCCCTATCTGATTCTTTCGCCTCTGTCCCAGACCGTCCAGATGGACAGGGGCATAGCCTCAGGCATAGCCGTCACTTCGGTCATGGCGGGTTCCGTCTGCAACGCAGCTGCCAGGCTTCTTCTGCCTACTGCCGCAGATAAGGTGGGGCGTACCATCTGTCTGAAAGGGGTTTTGGCTTTCATAGTCCTTGCCATGGTCCTTCTGATCACAGCTCCGGCACCGATGACTACGGTGTGCGTGGTGCTGATGTATGCCTGCTACGGCGGCATTATGGGAAGTTTTCCCTCCCTGGCAAGTTCTATTTTCGGTATGAAGCATTCCGGGGAGAATTACGGGTATGTTATGTTTGGAATTATTGTGGCAACCTTAAGCGCCCCTGCTGTCACCAATTCCGTGCTGGGTGCAGGCATGGATATCAATGTGGTATTTGCCATAGGTGCGCTGTGCGGGGCTGCGGCTCTTGGATTTTTACTGCTTCTTGAGAGAGAGTTAAAGAAAGAGACCGCTGTGCAGATACAGCCGGAAATAGAATAAAGACAGAGTGAAAAAGGTCCGGTTTATATTCCGGGCCTTTTCTGTGTTCTGTATTCCTTGGGGGTCATGCCTGTATATTCCCGAAAGACCTTGTTAAAATAAGAGGGGGAGGAGAAACCCACAAATTCAGAAATTTTATTGATGCTCAGATTGGAGGTGATGAGCATCTTTTTTGCGTTGTCAATCCTGATCTGTATGATGGCCTTGTTTGGGGTGATTCCGTATTCCCTTTTCAGGCACCGTATGATATGTACCGGATGAAAATTAAAATAATCTGCTATACTTTCCAGGGTAAGCTGTGTGTGGAAATTCTGAAGGATGTATTCCATAATATTAGCAGCCAGAAGTTCTGAGGAGTTACGCTGGGGCTGAAACACCTGTACAAAGCTCAGAAGCCGGAAAAACAGCTCCTGGCATTCCAGAGGTGATAAAAGTGCCTGGTCCTGGGTCTCTTTCTGCTGGTATTTGTCTATGTTGGCAGATATTAATTTCGAGAATATGGATGTAAATTCACTGCTCTCCAGCGGTGTCATTTTTTTATAAAGGGGGAGTGTAAGTGTGCTCTTCCGATCCGTATATGTACTCAGTGATTTCCGCTCTTCTTTCACCAGATGAAATTCTTCGGAGTAATGATATTCTCCCACACTTCTGAAATGAAGCCAGTCAAATTTTGTTTTCTCCGTCACCTTTTTGTGTCCGTAATGGGTGGAATCCGGTTTTAAAATAATCAGTTCGTTTTCCCTGAGATGATACGAGGCGTCTCCGTCTGTAATATAAAGTTCTCCGTATTCGATAAAGATCAGGTCAAAGATCCCAATGTTGCTGCGTCTCCCGTGTGCGTCCCCGGGGCGGTAGAGGGCAGACCCTGCAATGATGAAGTGCGGGTAAGGGGGAGTAGAAAAGTTCACATATTCCATGACGGCCTCCTGTCTTATATGTTTGTATTTTAATATAATTATAAACGGATATTTGCTGTAAATCAACTAAAAATTAGAAAATATATTTCGTTATATGTTAAATTATTACAATTTTATGCTGTTAATATTTTACTATTTTAGGTAAAGAATATGAATTTACTTATAGAAAGAGCTTTTGTATAATATACCCAAGATATCGGCCCGATACCACGTAAAACATATCAAAATGCATAATGATGCAGAAGTTGAGGTCTGCGTCCAAGGAGGAAAATTATGAAAACAGGAAACATGAAGAAATGGGCAGCTCTTTCCATGACATCTCTTATGGCAGTTTCCATGCTGGCAGGCTGCGGCGGTGACAGGAATTCCGGTGAGAAAAAAGACAAGGAGACAGCTTCCGAAAAGTCGGAGATCGTTGTGTGGACACGTGATTCCACAGTAGCGGCTGTAAAAAGCGCTGCGGAAAAATACAATGAGCAGAACGAAAACGTGGAAGTGAAAGTAGTGGAGCAGCCCGCATCCCAGATGGCAGACCAGCTCTCCCTGGCGCTGTCCTCAGGCGAGGCGCCGGATATTGTCTCCCTGGACTGCACAAAGGTTCCCTACTTTGCATCTATAGGAGCCTTTGCTGATATTTCTGATAAGTACGAGGCTCTGGATTATAAGGATACCTTCAGTGAAGGCATGATAAAGTCAGGACAGCTTGAAGGCAAGACTTATGCAGTGCCCTTTGCGCCGGACGTTTCCGTACTTCTGTACAACAAAGACCATTATCAGGAGGCCGGTCTTGACCCGGAAACACCGCCCAAGACCTGGGATGAGCTGATCGCTGATTCCCAGAAACTGACCACAGCAGACCGATACGGCTATGTCTATGCCGGAGGTGACGCGGGGGGCCATATGTTTACCTTCATGCCCTATGTATGGAACAACGGAGGGGAAGTGCTCTCAGAAGACGGTAAGACATGTGAGCTGGATTCCGAAAATGCAGTCGCAGCCCTTTCCATGTTCAATGATCTGACAAATACCTATAAAGTAACGCCTCCCAGTGTTACCACATACTCCTGGAATGAGGCACAGGATGCATTCCTCACAGGAAAAGCCAGCCAGGTAGTGCTGGGCAGTGCAGCTATTTATTCTTTCATAAGCGGTGAACACGATGATATGAACTGGGGCGCCTGCCTTCTTCCAAAGGGACCGGAGGGCACAGAGTATGCGTCTTTCTCCGGCGGGGATTCCATCGGCATTACCTCCCAGTGCAAAGATGTGGACGCAGCCTGGGAATTCATACAGTTTGGCCTGTCAAAGGAAGTACAGGTGGACGAGCTGGCAAAAGGCGGTCTGCTCCCTGCAAGAAGTGATTTCTTTGACAACGAATATTTCAATGATACACCGGAATACCAGGTGCTGAAAGAGGCGCTGGAGGTAGGACATACCCCGGTATCTCTGAAATACGATGAGATGTATGTGCCCATTCTGGAGGCTATGCAGACCTGTCTGAACGGGGAGAAGACACCGGAACAGGCATTTGGGGATGCTGCGGAGGCTATCAATAAAATTATGCAGTGACAACAAGAGGGGGCCTGCCTGCAGGCACCCCTCCATAAAGTAAGGAGAAACTGATGAAGAGAAGACATAAAAAGAAAATACCGCTGGTATCCTATTTGTTCATACTCCCGGCACTGATATTGAATCTCATGTTTTTTGTATTTCCATTTCTCCAGTCACTGCTCATGTCATTTTACGACTGGCCGGTGCTGGGGGAGAAAACGTTTGTCTTTCTGGATAATTATATAAAACTGTTTCAGGATGCCCAGTTTTGGAATTCATTGCTGTTCACCATGAAATACGCGGTCTTTGTGACCCCGTGCCTGTTTATTCTGGCTTTTATCCTGGCACTTCTGATCAATGGGGCATTTAAGGGTGTGAATTTGTTCCGTTCCCTGTATTTTGCTCCGGTGGTCATATCCATGACATGCTGCAGTATGGTATGGCTCTGGATCTACAATGATCTGTACGGTGTGCTGAATTACCTTCTCCAGACACTGGGGATCATACAGGACCCTATCCTGTGGATGAATTCGGCTAAGACATCCCTGCCCGCCGTGATATTTATGGTCACCTGGAAGATGTCGGGATTTTCCATGCTGATCATTCTGGCGGCATTCCAGTCCGTAGATGAACAGATCTACGAGGCTGCAAGTGTGGATGGGGCCAATAAAGTAAAGCAGTTTTTCAGGATCACTCTGCCGATCATCAAGCCGCATGCGGCTCTGGCACTGATTTTGTCGGTCATCGGCTCCGTACTGGCATTTGAGCAGTTCCTGATCATGACAAAAGGCGGTCCTGCGCAGGATACCACAACCATTGTCCATTACATATACAATACGTCATTTAAGTATTTTAAGATGGGATATGGATCTGCCATGACAATGATTCTGCTGCTTGTGCTCGGTGTTCTGAGTTATTTTGAAAATAAGGTCCTGCAGGACCCCACGAAATAGAGGAGAAAGTATGAAGAGAGTGACGAAAAAAACTTGGATGAATACAGTTCTGGCAGTCATCTTTTTCCTGCCGCTGTACTGGACGGTGGTGACGTCTCTGAAGGACAAGACAGAGATATACGGAACACCGCCCACATTGATTCCAAAGCATCCGACCTTGGCTAATTATATCAAGATATTTACCCTGGATGATGGTCTGTACAGAGGATATCTGCTGAATTCCTTTGTCATTACCGCGATCACGATTTTACTGGTGGTCTTTGTCAGCGTGCTGGCCGGGTATGGGTTCTCAAAGCTGCAGTTAAAGGGAAAGGGGCTTTTCATGGCCTGTATTCTGGCGGCGATCATGATCCCTTTCCAGGCACTGCTGAATCCGCTGTACTCCATCATGTCAAAGCTGCATCTTTTAAATACGATTCCGAGTATGGTGCTGATCTACGCCACCTTCCAGTCACCGTTCTGTATTTATATGATGAAAAACGCCTTTGACATGGTGCCGGACAGTCTGCTGGAGTCTGCAAAACTGGACGGTGCGGGGGCGTTCTCCGTGTTTTCCAACATATGTCTGCCGCTGACCTGGTCATCTGTGGCGACCATTGCCGTTTATGCGGCGTATACCACATGGAACGACTATCTGATCGCGCTGGTATTTGCCAACAGCAATTCCATTAAGACGTTTAATGTGGGACTTACCAATCTGGCGATCGGCCAGTACGGTACGGACTGGGGACTTCTGACATCCAGTTCCATTATAGGCCTGATGCCTATCCTGATCCTGTTCGTATTCCTGCAGAAATATTTTATCAAGGGAATGCTGAGCGGAGCACTAAAATAAAAGGCACCCTGGAGGAACTATTATGAGCAATAAAAATGAGAAAAGATTACATACATTTTCCATCCCGGAAGTGAAACCGGAGGGATGGCTGAAACGACAGCTGGAAATTCAGATGCAGGGACTTACGGGAAAACTGTTTGACATCTGGGACAGTGTGGGCAGTTATTCCGGCTGGCTGGGCGGTACAGGAGAAAATTGGGAGAGAGCGCCTTACTACCTGGACGGGCTTCTGCCGCTCTCCTGTTATCTGGAGGACAAAGAACACTGGGACATTGCCTGCAGGTTTGTGGAATGGACTCTGGGCAGCCAGGATGAGGAGGGAAACTTCGGTCCTGTAGCCAGTAAGGAGGACTACTGGTCCAGATTTGTCATGCTGAAGGTCCTGATCCAATACTATGAGATCAAAAAAGACAGCAGGGTACTTCCGTTTTTTGACAGGTATTTTCAGTATCTATATAAAAAGATACCCCAGGTGCCTATGAAACAGTGGTCAAGCGCCAGAATAGGGGATTTGCTGTACTGTATCCAGTGGTACTGCGAACGGGAAGAGAGAAGCTATATTCCGGCGCTTGTGGAAATGCTCAGGAAACAGGCTCTTGACTGGGTGGATATTTTTACTGATTTTCCTTTTACAAGGCCTGCGGGTTATTATTATGACTGGAATAAGGAATACAGCCATTTTTCATGGGAAGATTATCATGACACTATGAAATACCACGCAAACCATATCGTAAATGTGACCATGGGATTTAAATACCCTGCAATGCTGTCCTATTTCTTCGATGACCTGGACTATGAGGCAGTTTCACTGGCAGGGATGGAGAGTGCTGATAAATATCACGGGGTCGCAAGCGGTGCCGTCAACGGGGATGAGCATTTAAGCGGAAACAATCCCTCCCAGGGAGCAGAACTCTGCTCAATAGTGGAATATATGTTCAGCCTGCAGACCATGCTGGAGGCCTTCGGACTTCCCTGTTTTGCGGATAAAATGGAGCGTCTTGCCTACAATGCGCTGCCGGCTACCATTACAGAGGATTTCATGGCACATCAGTATGTGCAGCAGGCAAATCAGGTGCTTGTGAGCAAAGCAAAGCGGAACTGGTTCAATAACAATGAGGAATCCAATATGTTCGGTCTGGAACCGAATTTCGGCTGCTGTACAGCCAACATGCATCAGGGATGGCCGAAATTCGTGAAGAGCCTGTGGTACAGGGAAAGTGACTCGGAAGTGGTCTCTATGGTATTTGCCCCCTGCAGGCTGGAGACGGAGGCTGAGGGAAAGAAACTGTGTATCAGGGAGGAGACAGAGTATCCTTTTAAAGAAAAAATCACGTACCATGTGGAGGAGGCTTCCCATGACGGGCTGGAATTTAAGATCAGGATCCCGGGATGGTGCAGTGCCTGTAAAATATACAAGAACGGAATCTGTGTCAAAGAAGTGAAGAACAGAGAAAAGACAGGAGATGTGGCATCTGTCTGCAGAGGAATCCGTACAGGGGACAAGATCGAAGCGGAGTTTTCCATGGAGATTGAAACATCTCATTGGTTCCATAACAGCGTGGCAGTTGAGAGAGGCCCCCTGGTGTATGCGCTGGACATGAAGGAGAGATGGGAGGCAGTCAGAGAAGTGGCAGGTGTCAGAGATTATGAGGTCTACCCTGAAAGTGACTGGAATTATGCACTGGAAGAGAATCCTTCCTTTGAAATGCAGGCAGGCTGCGTGGGAGTGGTCCCGTTTTCCAAGGAGCACCCTCCAATCCGCCTGAAGACCAGGGGACGCAGACTTGACTCCTGGAAATTGGAGGATAACAGCGCAGGGACGCTTCCCGTCAGTCCGATCAGTCCGGACGGGACAGAGGAGGAAATCACCCTGATCCCTTATGGCTGTACCAAGCTGAGGGTCACACAATTTCCATGGTACAAAAAAGAGGATAAGTAAATGCACCTCAGAGAGAAACTGAAATTCTACGCAGAGAAATTTTCCGCCCGGGATGATGAGCCTCATGGACAGGAAATTGACAATAAACACGCCGCGGTCTGGATGGGGGAGCACATCCCCCTGCTGGACTGTCAGGACCCGGTCCTTGAGGAAATCTATTATTTCCGCTGGTGGGTCTACCGGAAACATATCAAAAAGACCCCGGAAGGCTATATCCTCACAGAATTTCTTCCCCAAGTCCCCTGGTCAGGGCCCTATAACGGCATATCCTGCGCGGCAGGCCATCATCTTATGGAAGGGCGCTGGCTACGGGGCAGTGATACATATCTGAGGGATTACTGTGTGTACTGGTTCCTGGGAAGCGGCAGGGAGCATGAACAGGATTACAGCAACTGGCTGATCCACGCTGTTTACCGGTTCACCAGGACAACCGGAAATTATGATCTGGCATCAGAGCTGTTTCCCTATATGGAAGACAGTTATAAAAGGTGGAAGATAAAAAGTCTGCACAGATGCGGATTGTTCTGGTCTTCAGACAACAGGGACGGTATGGAATATTCAGCAGGCGGGAACGGCATTCGGCTCACCTTAAATTCCTATATGGCAGCAGCAGCCTCTGCCCTCTCTCGGATAGCAGGGTGGAAGGGGGACAAATCCGCTGAGGAAAGATATCAGCGAGAGGCAGAATCCATCTGGCGCAGAATGCAGACCATGCTCTGGAGGCCGGAACTGAACTTCTACAGGGGAATCCGGGTGCAGGAGAAAACAGGGACGCCGGGAGAGATGGCGGAGATGGACGAGATAACCGGCTATCTCCCCTGGTATTTTGAGCTGCCTTTTCAGTTTGAGGGGGATGCGCAGGTAAAGCGCATGGGGGCGGCTTTTTCCAGGCTTTTTGACCGGGAATGCTTTTATGCACCCTATGGGCCGTCCACCTGCAGCCGGTATCCCGGGTTCCTGGAAAAAAAGGCTGTGCATCCCTGTCTGTGGAATGGCTGGTCCTGGCCTTTTTCTACATCGCAGACTTTGACGGCAGCAGCGGAGTATCTGCAGAAGAACCGGGAGAAAAGAGGAAATACCGAATTTGGAAGAAGAGAATACGGGGAACTGCTCCTTTTGTATGCCGGTTCCCATTACAGAACAGACAGGTACGGCAGAAAGTCCTGCTGGATCGATGAAAATCTCCATCCCGACACCGGAGAGTGGGAGGCGCGCAGGTTTTTGAAGGAACAGGGATTTCCGCAGGAAGCAGGGGGATACGAGAGGGGAAAGGATTACAATCATTCAACCTTCTGTGACCTGATCATCAGCGGCGCGGCGGGAATCCATATGTATGAGGACGGGAGGCTTACGGTGACACCTCTTTTGGACCATAGATGGAAGTATTTCAAACTGGAGGATGTTCCGGCAGGCGGTCATCTTGTGACGGTCCAATATGATAAAACGGGGGAGCGATATGGCAGCGGGCCGGGATTTCAGATATACGCGGACGGCAGACTGCAGGCGGGATTTGATTCTGTACCGGAATCTGTCACCTGTATTTTATAATAGAAAATAATGGAAGGTAGAATAAGGCGGAAGGAACGCATCACCTGCGTTCCTTCCGCCTTATTTTTCCTCTTCTTCTCTCTCCATAAAATCTCTGTGTTCTTCCTCCAGCTCTTTTACAAGATGTGCGAATGTCCAGAAGCAGTTCTGGGATGTGAGGACTGCTTTTAAGGCAACGGATGGAAGTTCCCCGTTCTTCATCATGCGAAGAAGGTGGTTCAGGTTATCGTCAGTGAAATTGCACATAACCATAACATCCACAGGAATAGAAGGAAGGTTTTCCAGCACGGATATTTTCCGCTGCGGAAAGCCTTTGATTTTGGCCAGATATCCCACAGTCTGAAGCACATTCTGCGGGAGAATGGGAGTAAAGTCGAATCCCATTCGGCGTGCTGCTTTTTCCAACACTTTTCCTTTTTCCGTCTGCCCATTGTTATAGTATAAGATATTGGGTCTGCGAATCATAACAATCCCTCCAGGCAGTTTTCATATTTTCATCATATACTATAAGTTATGAATTTTCAACGGGGTTCTTACATCTTTTGTAAATATTAAGGAAGCAGATAAAAGGCTCCGTTTGAGGGAATCATAAGGAGCAATTTACGAAAACATAAGAAGATGATAGAATAAGAGGAGTAAAAAAAGAGGATGGAGAGATGCCAAATGAATGGACTGGAAAAGTATGAAAAAATCCTGAAACAGAGCTGTCTGTTCCGGCAAAAGGACGCAGAGGAGCTGCAGGAACTGGGCAGGCTTCTTGGGGGAAAGATACAGGATTACGGAAAAGGGCAGCAGTTACTGCATGAGGGAGACACGATCGGACAGCTCGGAATCGTGCTGGAGGGGGAAGTGCGGATCGTCCGGATCGATATGGATGGAAATGAAAGGCTTTTTCAGAAACTGATTCCCTCCTATATGCTGGGGGCTGATATTGTCTGCACGCCCAGCCGTCAAAGCCCATATTCCGCTTACTGCAGCCAGGATACAAAAGTGTGGTTTTTTGACTGGATGCCGGGACATGAAAAATGGGAGGAGGAGCTGGAACGGAGACTGATGGAATTTATAGCCAACGAAAACGTCAGAAAATTTTACAGGATTGATATCCTCTCCACAAAAAGTGTGCGCAGAAGGGTACTGAAATACCTGCGCATACAATGCCGGAAGACAGGGAGTAATACGGTGGAGATTCCCTATTCCAGGGAGGAACTGGCAAATTATCTGTGTGTAAACCGCAGCGTGCTCTCCGACGAACTGGGCAGAATGCAGGAGGAGGGAATCATCACCTTCCGCAAAAACCGTTTTACACTCTGCAAAGGGGGATCGTGACGCCCGGTTAACGGAATCCCTGCCGCCGCTGCCTTTCGGCACGGTCGGCGCAGGAGTTTCTTCCTATAATAAGCAGGTGAGGAAGCAAACTGTGAAAATATATAAGAAACAGGGAAGAAATACGGCTGTATCCGTAAAAATGGCCGAGAAAAACCACATATAACAATTTTGCATGGTAAAGTAGTAACAAGAAAGAACTTTAAATTTCCATAATTTGGGGAAGTATTGACAGTTGTGTCTGCATTAGAGTATACTTAATACAATACATTTTGTTACTTTGGGACTGTAAATTGAGAATATGAGGGATAAATTGTGGCGAACATCAGTGTACATCTTTTGGGAAGACCTTATGTTGAGGTGGACGGAGAGCGTGTGAATTTTCCATACAAGAAAGCAGAGGGATTTTTCTATTATCTCTGTGTGAAGAAGACAGCTACAAGGGAAGAAATCATATACGTGCTCTGGGGGGCAGACAATGAAAATGTGGGAAGAAAGAACCTGAGGGAAGCAGTCTACCAGATCAAAAAGCTGCTTGGCAAGGAAATCCTGGTGACAGCAGGCCATACCAGCATCTCTCTGAATCCGGAGTGTATGCCGGATATTGACTGGGACCATATCAGTGAAGAGAATATTCTGGAGAACGAGGAAGAAGGATTTCTCTCCCATTTTATGATAAAGAACAGTTATGAATATGAAGAGTGGATCACCTCCATGCAGGAGCAGTATAACCAGGCATTTATCAAATGTGCCAGGGAAAAGCTGTACGACGCGGATGCCACAAAGGATGTGGATCTGATTCAGAAATACAGCAACATTCTGTTAAAGCATGATCCCTATAATGAGAAGCTCTACTATGAGATCATGGATATCTATGCGGTGAATGGAAACTATAATATGGCGATCAAGCTGTATTACGATTTGGAGAAGGTTCTGGCAGATGAGCTGGGCGTGGAGCCGTCCCCGGAGATCAAGGAACTGTTTCACCGTATTTTCAATGTTAAGGGAAACACCACGGTGGAGTCTGCTGCCTGGAACGCGCCGTTTTTGGGCCGTACCGCTGAAATATACCAGGTCAGTGAGTGTATTGTGGGAACCGGCAAGAGCCGCCATCCCCAATGTGTGGCCATCAGCGGGGAGGACGGAGTAGGCAAATCAGCGCTTCTGGACAAGGCAAAACAGATGGTGCGGGGCTATCAGATGATTCCATTGTATGCTGCCTGCTACCGGGAGGAGTCGGAATTTTTCCTGCGCCCCTGGAATGACATATTCTGGGAGGTGGAGCAGTGTGTGGAGAACGGACTGCTGGAGCGCTCCATCACAGAGGAGGAGCAGGCACAGCTTGACCGTTTCTTTAAGGGAAGCATCCTGGGGGATGAGAAGCCGCTGGGCAGGCTGACATATCAGCTTATGGAAAAAGCCATCCTGGACATGTTCCGCAAAATCGTGGAAAAGCACAAGGTAGTGCTGTTCTTTGACGATATCCAGTGGATGGATGCCATGAGCTTCCAGCTTCTGAACAGGATTCTCCTGACGCTGGGCACAGAGAGGATCCTTCTCATGTGTACTTATAACCAGAACAATGATGTGGAAGTTATGGAATCCCTGGAGAAACTCATGAAGAAAGATTATCTCCATGTTATTTCTCTGAATCCCTTTACGGAGGAGGAGACCATGGAGCTGCTCCACAAATATCTGCCGGAGCTTAACGGGGATGAGCAGAAGCTCAGGAGTATATTCCAGATGACTGACGGAAATGCATTTTTCCTGATGGAGCTGGTGAATCTGATAAAGGAAAAGGGATATACCCTGGAAAAATCCCAGAAGACCAACAATGTGATCAAAGCAAGGCTTGCAGGCCTGCCGGAGACGGAAAATGAAGTGCTGGACTGCATGAGCATGTTTCCTGAGAAGATCAGCATTGAGGAGATAGAGCTGCTGCTTCCGAAGATGGACAGGCTGACCCTGGTCCGTATTCTTGAAAAGCTGCAGGAGCGTCATCTGATCAAGGAAATACTTGTCGGCTGGAATGTGTACTATAAATTTGAACATCAGGTCTTCCGCCAGTTCATATACGAGCGCCAGAGTGAGGGAAAGAAGCGCATGTACCATCAGATGCTGGCAGAGTATTATGAGTCAAAGGCTGAGGGGAAGAAAAATTTTGGGTATCTTCCAATGACGATTCACCACTATGAGAAGTGCCATAACATGGTGAAAGCGTATCAATATAAGATTAAATATCTGAAAGAGTATTATACGATTGTCAATGAGAACTTTCCTGTACTTCATTGGGAGATGGAATATGGCGACGACAATTACGGAGTAACCTTTGAGGCCAATGAACTTCTTGAACTAGCTCAGAAGGTGATCCAGTTTGACGAGGATTCTCATCAGCTGCAGGAAATGAAAAAGGAAATGTACTATGTCAAGGGCCGTTTTGACATCGCTGTGGGAGATTACGCATCCGGTATCCGCAATATTGAGGAGAGCATGAAGCTGGCTGAGATGCTGGAGGATAAGAAATCTCTCCTGAATAATTTCAAGCAGATGATTTTCTACGGGATCCAAGTGGAAGACCTGGAGCTGGTGAAAAAATATGTGGACGAGGGCCTGTCCCTGATCAATGTGCAGGAACCGGACGAGAGAGGGGCTTTCATGAGGCTGAGAGGCTGGTATCTGCTCCATGAGGGCAGATATGAGGAGGCCCGCCAGACGCTCACAGAGGCCCGCCAGATATTTGAGGATTACAGTGGAAGAGATTCCCGCTATATTATGAGCATTGCGGCGTGTTATAATTATATCGGGGATGCCTGCCGTGCCACCGGTGATTACCAGTCAGCACTTTCCTACTATAAAATAGCCATCGAAAAGGGAACCGGCAAAGTGGTGACCAACGGACTTGGACAGTTCTATTCCAACGCGGGGCAGATCTATTACCTTCTCGGAAAGATCAAACTGGCCCAGGAGTATCTGGAACAGGCAGTGGCATGTTTTGAACGCCATGGATATTACTGGGGACTGGAACGTGCGGAAGCGTACATGGCTTTAGTCCTTTTGGAAAAGGGAGAGGCAGAGGAAGCCAGAAAGCATTATAAAAAGGGCGTACAGCTCTCACAAAAAATGAATAATCCGACCACTGTGAAGGTTTTAAAGGAGATCAAGAATAAGGCGGGATTCTGAGAAAAGGTTCCCGCCTTAAAAAAATATTTTAATTTAGCCTGATAACACGAAAAAATATTGTTCGCCAATGACGGAATAATGACCGTGACACGAGGAATTTGACGATGAAAGATAATTGTCAGACAATTGTGTTTGTGGATTTTGACATTTATTGACGCTTTTTTGACACGGAGGTGTGTATAATTGCACTATAAAATATAAGGAAAAGAGGGTGCGATATGAGCAATATTGTAATTACTGGTAAAGACCTCACACTGGAACAGATTGCTTTAATTTGTCGTGAGAATGTAAAAATCGAGTTAGCCGAGGAGGCAAAACAGAACATTATCGAATCAAGAAAAGTGGTTGATGACCTTGTTGCGGAAGAGAAGGTCGTTTATGGAATCACAACAGGATTTGGTAAATTCAGCGACGTTGTAATTTCTCAGGACCAGTGCAAGGCTCTTCAGAAAAACCTGATCATCACTCATGCGGTAGGTGCTGGTGATCCGTTCCCCATTGATGTTGCAAGAGGTGTGATGCTGCTTAGGATCAACAACCTGGTAAAAGGATTTTCAGGCATTCGTCTGGAGACTGTTCAGACCATGATCGATATGCTGAATAAAGGTGTGACTGCGTTTATCCCGGAGAAAGGTTCCCTTGGAGCATCCGGAGACCTGGCACCGTTATCCCATATGGTTCTGCCGATGCTGGGCCTTGGTATGGCTTATTACGAAGGAGAACTTCTTCCCGGTGCAGAGGCTATGAAGCGTGCGGGAATTCCTACGATTGAACTGTCCGCAAAAGAAGGACTGGCTCTGAACAACGGAACACAGGCAATGACAAGCGCCGGCTCCCTGGCACTGTACGATGCGCTGCAGCTTCTGAAGGTTGCAGATATCGCTGACTCTCTGTGCTTTGAGGCGCAGAATGGTGTTGTAAGTGCTCTGGATCACCGTCTGCATGACGTACGTCCTCATTCAGGACAGCTTGCAACAGCCAGAAACCTGTTAAGACTTCTGGAAGGCAGCAAGAATACTACGGTTCAGGGTGAGATCCGTGTACAGGATGCATATTCCCTGCGCTGCTCACCGCAGATTCACGGCGCCAGCAAGGATGCAGTGAATTATGTACTGGATCATGTAAATATTGAAATTAACTCTGTAACAGACAACCCGATCATCTTCAAAGAAGATAAGAATGGTATCTCCGGCGGCAACTTCCATGGACAGCCTATGGCACTGAGCTTTGACTTCCTGGGAATCGCAGTTTCCGAGCTGGCTAACGTATCTGAGAGACGTATTGAGCGTCTGGTCAACCCGGCATACAGTGACCTGCCTGCATTCCTGACACCGCACGGCGGCGTTTGCTCCGGATTCATGATCGTTCAGTATTCTGCAGCAGCATTAGTATCTGAGAACAAAGTTCTTGCACATCCGGCTTCTGTTGACAGTATCCCGTCATCCGCTGGTCAGGAAGACCACGTATCCATGGGTACCATCGCTGCCAGAAAAGCAGGAGAGATCGCTAAGAACGTAAGACGTGTTCTGGCTATGGAACTTATGGTTGCATGCCAGGGTATCGATATGCGCGGCAATAAAGGCCTGGGCAAAGGAACACAGGCTGCTTATGACTTAGTCCGCAAAGCAGTAGCCACATTAGATGAGGACCGCGAATTATACGGTGATATCAACTATTGTGAAGAAATTATTAAGGATGGCTCTCTCGTCAAAGCGGTAGAGGAGGCCCTTGGCGGAGCTATAGAAACAAAATAAATTCTTAAACTGTCCTGCAAAAAATAATTTGAGAAAAGAGGGGTAAGTCTTAATGGGAAAGAACGAAAAGAAAGAACGTACAGTTCGTCTTCCGAATTTTTTTGAAGCTATTATTCCAATTGTTGTCATGATGGCACTGATGCTTTATGGCTTCGTAGGAGGAAGCGGATACAGTGATGCCCACATGCCGTTACTGGTATCTATCGTAGTGGCCTGTATCATCGGCTGTCTCTGCGGACACAGCTTCTCCGACATGCTGGCTGGTATGTTGGACAGGCTGAGTGCTACAATGGAAGCGATACTGATTCTTTGTACAGTCGGTATCCTCGTGGCATCTTTCATTATGTCCGGTACAATTCCGGCCCTGATCTATTACGGCCTGGATTTACTGACACCTAAGCTTTTCCTGCCAATCGGCTGTATTATGTGTGCGGTTGTTGGTCTGGCATGCGGTTCTTCCTGGACTGCTACTGCTACCATCGGTATCGCCTTTTTAGGTATCGGTGCCGGCCTGGGAATCAATCCTGCTATCACTGCAGGTATGATCATCTCCGGCGCTTATGTTGGTGATAAATTTTCACCGCTTTCCGATACTACAAACCTGGCGGCAGCGGTTTCCGAAACCGGCTTGTTTGACCACGTTACGGCAATGGTTTCCACCACAGGCCCAACGTTTGTGATCGCTTTGATCTTATACACGATCATGGGTCTGAATATTGATACATCAGGATTTGACGCCTCTGTGGCAACAGATTTACAGGCAGCTCTGGCAGAAGGCTTTAACTTAAGCCCGATTCTGCTGCTTCCGATCGTTGTTATCGTGGTGGTTTGTATTATGAAAGTACCGGGACTTGTGGGTATTTCAATCTCTGTGGGATGCGGTGTTCTCTTTGCCGCAGTTTTCCAGGGTATGCACAGCTTAGGAGAACTGTTCGACGTTCTGCATTATGGTACAACATTTGAATCCACCAATGATTTAGCGAACGACCTGCTGAGCCGAGGCGGTATGGACCACCAGATGTGGACCATTAACCTGATTCTGCTGGCAGTAGCCTACGGCGGTGCGCTGGAGCGCTGCGGATGTGTAGATACACTGTTCGGAGGCCTGAAGAAGAGACTCCACTCTGTGGGAAGTCTGATTCTGGCAACACTTCTGACATCCTTATTCTGCGATGCTACCATGTGCGACCAGTTCCTGGGAATTGGTGTACCGGCTCCGCTGTATGTTGACAAATATGACGAGATGGGTCTGGGACGTAATATGCTGTCCAGGACTTTGGAGGACTGCGGTACTCTGTGGGCAGTTATGTTCCCGTGGACGGGCTGCGGCGCTTACCAGATGGGTGTTCTGGGAGTGCATCCGTTCGCATACTTCCCATTTGCGTTCGTTAACCTGCTGAACCCGATCCTGGCTGCAATCCTTGCGTTCCTGGGTCGTAACATCTTCTGGGCTGACGGTGCTTATACGAATATTTTCGGCAAAACGACAATGCGTAAACCGGCCGCTGCTCCTGCAGATAAGCACGAGCTTGCAGTGAAGAATCTGGAAGCTATGCGTGCAGCCGGCAGGGCACCCAAAGCACAGGCATAATTTATCCGTTGTTGACTGAAAGGAGTATCATTTTGAGTGTTGAGCATCTTCCCTGGGACTCTTTAGAAGGACCGATTTATCATGCAAGGGAACTGAAACCCCGTAAGCAGTGGGTAACATACGGCTGCTGGATCTTGTCCGCAGCTCTGATCATTGGAGGTATTGTGACGCCTTACCGCGTAGCCGCCGTATTTGGTGTGCTGTACATACTGACGCTGTTGATGAAAAAAGATACAGTCATTACCGAGAGGGGACTGGAGATTTTTTATCAGATGAGGATTACCACACATTATGACTTCTGGAGCTGGAAGGAGATTGTTTCCGTGATTCGGGAAGACAGAAAGCATCCGGAACTGGTGGCGCTCCATTTTGGCAGGGGCAACAGAAGTAAACGCCTGTTTTTCACAAAGGCGGATGCGAAACAGATAATGGTGCTTGCAAGAAAGAAAAACTCCAGAGCCGTGGTGTCAGATGCTGATCCGCGGCAGATGGCCGGATACAAAAAGAAGAAGTAGATATTTGTGAATATGTCCAGGAAATCTGTTTTATCAACAGGTCTCCGAATTATAGGGAAGGGAAAGTAAACTCCTCTTACTTTCCCCGGACGAGAGGCTGCGCACTTATGAATAACATAAGTGTGCAGTCTTTTTAAAAGAGATTTTTAACAAATTTTTAAATTGGACAAAAAAAGACTAGATTTATAGGAGAATATGTGATAGAATCAGTGTAATTCAGGAGATAACTGGAGAAGCTATATACAGGAGGTATAAAATATTATGAAGAAATATGTATGCGAACCATGCGGATATGAATATGACCCTGAGGTAGGAGATCCGGAAAGCGGAATTGCTCCGGGAACCTCATTTGATGACCTTCCGGAAGACTGGGTATGCCCAATCTGCGGTATGGGAAAAGATGTATTTATTGAGGCTTAATAAAAAAGGCTGCCGCGTATAACGGCAGCTTTTTTGCGGACTTAACTGTCCACCAGTTTTCCGCCGGGCAGCTTCCGGATCTCCTCCGCATCATTGTAGCTGCTCACAATCTCTTTCAGCCGGAGAATGGAGTCTGTCAGGTATTTGTCCTTGTGGTACACAAAGGAGAAATGCCGGTTCCATTCCTTGTGAGGACCTGTGAATACATACATCTCACCGTTCTGGATCTCCTTTTCCAGAAGGCGGATGGAGATGACTGCCATACAGTTGTTGATCTGTATGGCATTTTTTATGGAATCAGGGGTGCTCTCCTCAAATACGGTATGGATGTCAAGGCCATGGCGCACAATGAAATTCTCAAACAGTTCCCTGGTACCGCTCCCGGGTTCTCTTTTTACAAAGTCATGTCCGTTCAGTTCATTGATGAATAAAGTGTGGCGGCCGAAAAAGAGGTGGTTCTGTCCGCATGCCAGCACAAGCATGTCGTCAATGAGGGGAATGGATACCAGATCCCGGCTCTTGACACGGCCTTCCACGATACCCACATCCAGCTCCATATTCAGAAGTTTTTGTTCTATGATCTGGGTATTGTTCATATAAGAATAGATATCAAGGTCGGGCTGCTCTGCGCGCAGGTCCCGCACCACCCTGGAGAGGATTCCGCTGCCAAGGGTAATCGTGCCGCCGATACGGAGCTTTTCCCGGCGGTTTTCCTTCTGCATGCTCTCCTCCAGGCTTTCAAACTGGGTGACGAGCTGTTTGGCAGTGACATAGAGCTTTTTTCCATCCTCTGTGATGTAGAGCTTTTTTGACAGGCGCTCAAAGAGCAGTGTCTGGTAGTGCTCCTCCAGTTCCCGGATCGCCTGGCTGACGGAGGGCTGGGTGATGAAGAGCTGTTCTGCTGCCAGGCTCATTTTACCGGATTCTGCCACGGCCAGAAATATCTTCAAATGTCTGATGGTCATAAGACGTCTCCTTTATCATAGGTAAATCCTATTAATTATATAAAATTATATTACTTTTCTTATACATGTGCAAGTGTTATACTAATCATAAACCAAAGAGAGCAAGTTGTAACTGTTCAAATCAGGTCTGTGTATTGACTGCGTTGACCGTGCATAAGAGTAGTTACGCAAATTTGAGAAAAGAAGGTATGGGCTATGAAAGTATTGGTTATCGGCGGCGTGGCCGCAGGCACAAAGGTTGCGGCAAAATTAAAAAGAGAGAGCAGAGAGACAGAGGTATTGATTCTTACCAAGAGTGAGGATATTTCTTATGCGGGCTGCGGACTTCCTTATTATGTAGGTGATGTGATTCATGAGAGAAGCCAGTTGATCGTCAACACACCTGAGAAATTTGCAAAACTGACCGGAGCGGAAGTTGAGACAGGTATTGAGGTGACGGGTCTTGACCGTGAAGGCAGAAAAGTGACTGCCAAAGACCTGAAATCAGGTGAGACAAAAGAATATACATATGATAAACTGGTAATAGCAACCGGTGCGTCTCCAGTTGTACCGCCCCTTCCGGGACTTGATATGAAGAATGTATTTATGATGAGAACGCCTGATGACGCGGAGGCCCTCAGAAAAGCAGCGGAATCCGGCACGATCAAGCGTGCAGTGATCGCGGGCGGTGGATTTATCGGTCTGGAAGTTGCGGAGAATCTTCAGAGCCGCGGCATCCGCACCACAGTTCTGGATATGCTCCCGCACATTATGCCGGGATTTGACCCGGAGATGGCAGAGTTTGTGGAGGACCATCTGGCAGACCAGGGAATCATGACACTTCTGGATACGAAGCTGGAAGGTGTGGAAGGTGACGGGACTGTTGAGAAGGTTAAGACATCCAGAAGAGCGATCAAGGCAGATGCCCTGGTACTCTCCCTTGGTATCCGTGCAAATACAGCATTCCTGGCAGATACGGGAATTGAGCTTGCGCCAAACAGAACGGTTCTGGTAGATGACCATATGAGAACCAATGACGAGAATATTTATGCTCTCGGTGACTGCTCCATGGTCACCAACCGTATGACACATGCAAGAGCATGGTCACCCATGGGTTCCTCTGCAAACATTGAAGGCAGGATCGCAGCACAGAATATTGCCGGTGCTGATGTTTCCTATCCGGGCGTTCTGGGAACAGGCGTGGTAAAACTGCCGGGACTGAACGCAGGCCGTACAGGACTTACAGAGCAGGTGGCTAAGGAAGCGGGACATGATGTGGTTTCCGTTGTAGCTGTTGTAGATGACAAGGCACATTATTATCCGGGTGCAGACTCCTTCCTGGTCAAGATGATCGCAGATAAAACGACCGGTGAATTCCTGGGAATCCAGGTATTGGGAAAGGGCGCTGTGGATAAGATGGTGGATATCGCTGTAGTGGCACTGAGCATGAAGGCCACTGTGCAGCAGCTGGAGCATCTGGATTTTGCGTATGCACCGCCGTTCTCAACAGCGATCCACCCCTTCGCACACTGCATCAATATCCTTCTGAACAAAATGTCCGGTTCTTTAGATACCTTTACGCCGGTTGAGTTCGCAGAAGGCAAGGCAGAGGGCTACAAAGTGATTGACGCATCCCTGAAACCGACTCTGGAAGGTGTGGAATTTATGAATCTGGAGGAGATTGACGGTGAAGTGGAAGGTCATCCGAAGGATGAGAAGATGCTTCTTGTATGCGCAAAAGGTAAGAGGGCATATATGCTGCAGAACCGTCTGAGATATTACGGATACACCAATACCAAGGTTCTGGAGGGCGGAAGCACATTCAATGGAGAAGATCTGACAGAAGACTGAAGAATGATGTAAAACATAACAGCAGGAACGCACAAGACAGGCAAGACCAGAAAAGATAAAAAGTTGGAGGAAAGTAGAAATGGCAACATTAACAGTGAGCAAAGAAGATGAGAAAAGAGTAAAGGCCCTGGGCTTTTTGAACAACAAGGGAACGGATAATTTTTCCGCCAGGATCATAACCAAGAACGGAAAAATCACAGCAGAACAGCAGATATGTATTGGTGAGGCAGCAAAACTGTTCGGCAACGGCGGGGTGACATACACCACACGTCTTACCGTGGAAGTTCAGGGAGTCCCATATGAGAAAATTGATGAGTTTCGTGCCTATATCCAGAAATGCGGGCTGGACACAGGCGGTACCGGTTCTAAAGTGCGCCCTGTAGTATCCTGTAAAGGAACCACCTGCCAGTATGGCCTTCTGGATTCCTTTGGACTTTCCGAAGAGATTCATGATGAGTTTTATGTAAACTGGCATGATGTAAAACTGCCTCACAAATTTAAAATCGCAGTGGGCGGATGTCCAAACAACTGTGTGAAACCGAACCTGAATGATTTGGGTATTGTCGGTCAGCTCATTCCAAACTTTGATCAGGATATGTGCAGCGGATGTAAGAAGTGCAGCGTTGTGAAAATCTGTCCCATTGATGCTGTGAAGCTTGTGGACGGGGTCATGGAGCTTGACCGGGAAAAATGTATCAACTGCGGACGTTGTATCGGCACCTGTCATTTTGACGCCATTGAGGACGGCACCTACGGATATAAGATCTATCTGGGCGGAAGATGGGGAAAGAAGATCGCCATCGGAAAGCCTATGAGCAAGATCTTTACAACCAAGGAAGAGCTTATGAGTGTAATTGAGAAAACCCTTCTTCTGTACAGGGAACAGGGAAAGACAGGAGAACGTTTCTCTGATACGATTGAGCGTCTTGGATTTGAGAATGTGGAGGCACAGCTTCTCTCCGATGAGATCCTGGAGAGGAAAGAGGAAATCCTGTCTGCCAAACTGCACGAGGTGGGCGGAGCTACCTGCTAAGATGCCTTACCGGCTGCATAATGACAGCTATGAAAAATGTCTTTCTGCATTGACAAAAGAATTATGGATTGCTATGATTAATAGCAAAGAAACGAAGAGGGTATCTTTTACAGACACCCTCTTTTTTCTCTGCGGGCAGGTGCGGGAATGCGCTGCCCGGGGAAAAGAAAATGAAGACACAGGATACAGAGCAAAGGAGGCAGCAGCGATGAAATTTACAAAGATGCAGGGAATCGGCAATGATTATGTGTATGTGAATTGTTTTCAGGAGACAGTGGAAAATCCGTCGGAAGCGGCAAAGAAGGTCAGTGACCGGCATTTCGGCATTGGGTCTGACGGGCTGATCCTGATCAAACCCTCAGAAAAAGCGGATTTTGAGATGGAAATGTACAATGCGGACGGCAGCCAGGGCGCCATGTGCGGCAACGGCATCCGTTGTGTGGCAAAATATGTGTATGATTACGGCCTCACAGACAAGACAAGGATCAGTGTGGATACGAAAAGCGGCATCAAGTACCTGGATCTGACTGTGAAAAACGGCAGAGTGGCTCTGGTGAAAGTGAATATGGGAAAGCCGGAATTCCATACGGAGAACATTCCCATGAAGCACAGAAAAGAAAAGGTCATCCGTGAGCCGTTGGCTGTGAAGCAGCAGGTCTATGAGGTGACGGCAGTATCCATGGGAAACCCCCATGCGGTGGTGTTCATGGAGGATGTGAAAGGACTGGATATTAAGGAGATTGGTCCTTATTTTGAGAAACACGAGGCATTTCCGGAGGGTGTCAACACAGAATTTGTCCGTGTTTTAGATGAGAAGACCGTGGAGATGCGGGTCTGGGAAAGAGGCAGCGGGGAGACCCTGGCCTGCGGGACAGGAGCCTGTGCTGTGGCGGCAGCCTGCGTGATGAACGGATATACAGAGGAGGAGGTAACGGTAAAACTGCTGGGCGGTGACCTGAAGATTTTCTGGGACAGAAAAGAGGACACCATCTACATGACAGGTCCTGCGGAAGTGGTTTTTGACGGTACGATCGAACTATGAGATTTCGTATGACAACAGAGGACAAGCGCTTCTACGGAAATGTGATGCGGCTTGTCATGCCTATGGCACTTCAGAACCTGATCAACGTGGGGGTTACCTCCACGGACGTGATTATGCTGGGAAGAGTGGGAGAGACAGCGCTTTCCGGCGTTTCCCTGGCGAACCAGGTATATTTTATCCTGTCCCTGATCTTCTTCGGACTGACCTCAGGGGCCTGTGTGCTGACTGCCCAGTATTGGGGAAAGCAGGATACCCGGACCATTGAGAAGGTCATGGGCATGTCCTTCCGCATAGCGATCCTGTCCGCTGCGGTATTCACGGCGCTGGCGCTGTGCGTGCCGGATCTGCTGATGCGGATCTTCACCTCAGACGAGGCGATCATTGCGGAGGGTGTGAGCTATCTTCGGATCGTGGCGTTTTCCTACATACTTGCAGCGTTTACCAATGTATATCTGAATATTATCAGGAGTATTGAGCGTGTAGTGATCGCGACGGTGGTATATGCCACATCCCTGTCCGTCAATATTATCCTCAATGCGGTTTTTATTTTCGGTCTTCTGGGTGCTCCCGCCCTGGGGGCTGCAGGTGCGGCTATCGGCACGCTGTGCGCGAGAGCTGTGGAGGTCATTATTGTCGTATATTATGCCCGGAAGAAAAATGATGTAGTGCGCATCCGCATAAAGGATATGTTCAAAAGATACAAATGGCTGGAAAAAGACTTTTTCGTGTATGCCTTCCCTGTGCTTCTCAATGAGTTTGCCTGGGGCGCAGGCATGGCTGCCATCTCGTCCATTGTGGGGCATCTGGGCAGTGCGTCTGTGGCTGCTCATTCCGTGGCACAGGTGTGCAGACAGTTATCCATGGTCATTGCATTCGGTATCTCCAACGCCACTGCCATCATGATAGGCAAGGCGATCGGGGAGAAGAAAGAGGCGCTTGCCAGGGATTACGGCAGCCGGTTTGCCAAAGTTTCCCCTCTGTTCGGGGCATGGGTA
>OATT01000251.1_pt1 | contig 58171 bp, 52 predicted proteins | sample 1476071 | NCBI WGS metagenome assembly OATT01 (sample SAMEA2579989, study PRJEB22360) | human gut metagenome | biome: human gut; feature: human-associated habitat; material: faeces | place: Denmark | collected 2008/2010 | reverse complement strand
GCATTAAAGTACTCTATGCCTAAAAAAGGCTTTTCACCAAAATAACGGAAGAACCCTTATTTGGCCTACCTTTATTATTGGCATTCATAAGTGGAATAGTGTAAAATTATAATGGGGTCTTGTATAGAAAATATAGAATAACTTATTTTTCTTGAAAGTTCTGTATAGAAATTAAATTATATTTTGTTTTTTAAAAGTCATGTTTAATCATTTAAAGACTTTTAGATTAGGATAATGCCATAATAGACAGTTCGATATATCAGTTAGCCATCAAAGTATGGTGACATAATTTCTTGTGAGTTACAAGATTGAGAAATAAAATGAACTTCTAATTACTTTATTAATTTTTATTGTGATATCTAAAGTTAAAGGGTTTTAATGATAAACAAATAAGTATGCTACTAGTGAAAGATTGGTTCATTTTTTAATAAACAATTTTTTTCTATATGAGAGCTAATCATTATTATTTTGAATTTACTTTTATAATGACTGACTAGCTAATTGAGTAATGAATGAAGATAAAAAAATTATAATGAGAATAGTTTTTATATGACCGAGGGGGCTCATAAAGAAAGTAACTTTCTCTTTGGATAGTTTTAGTTATTTATATAAAAATTGGGATAGTAGTTTAGTAGTAGTTGGAAAGATGACAATTATAACAAATATATAATTTACAAAATTCACTATTCAACCCCTTAAAAACTTTATTTGTTTTTTGATAAATAAAGATTTATTAGAGTTATAGGAGGAGTTATCTACATGAAAACGATAATATCTCTAGGTCTTGCTGTAGCTTTAAGCTCATCTCCTGTTGTGGAACTAGGTGCGACTGTAGCTAAGGCACAATCGCTAAAAGATGCCGAATTGAGTTCTCAAAATGCAAATACGAATTTATTATCAGAAACGCAAAATGAGAGTACAAGTTCTACTGATGTAAATTCAGATGAACCATTGAATCAAGAAACAGTAAAACCAACAGATGAAGTGACTGAGGATGTTACTGATGAACAACCAAGTCAAGAAGTAGTTAAACCAGAAGACGAAGTGACTGAGGATGTTGTTGATGAACAACCAAGTCAAGAAGTAGTTAAACCAGAAGACGAAGTGACTGAGGATGTTACCGATGAACAACCAAGCCAAGAAGTGGTTCAGCCAACAGACGAAGTAATTGAAAATGTCACTGATGCTCAACCTGAGTTATCTACAGAAGAAGAATCGAATACAGATGAACAGGAAGCAATTCAAGTATTAGAAAATGAATCTTCTACTCAATCAGTAGATTTTGAAACAAAAAATGATCATGTTGCTAAAGGAACTTTAGAATTTGATATTTACTTCCAAACTCCACTTTCAGAAGTGAAAGGAATGAATTTATTACTTAAACGTGATGGAAAAGAGCTTGGAAATTTTAGTTTAGATCAATTAAGTGGGGAATTCAGAAACTTTACCTATACAATCGAAACATTAAATTCTACACGTCAGTTATCACAAGATGAAGATATTTATTTTGTTCATGTGACGATTAATGGCTTAGAAACTGGGAACTATGAAGCAGTATTAACTGCTGATGGTTATCAAACAACAGTCATTCCAAACATTAATTTAGATAAATATTCTAAACGTGTAAAATTTTCTGCTTCTAGCTCAGAAATGAATCAATATGTAAAGATTGATGAAGAGTATCCAACTACGTTTTTAGTAGGGGATGTGAATCAAGACGGAAAAGTTTCTAATCAAGATTATGATTTAGTCTTTAATGCTTTAGGAACAGAAAATGAAAGCTATGACTTAAATCGTGACGGGAATGTAGATATTACGGATTTATCATATATTTATGGAAATATTGGAGCAGTAGCTAAAACGGTTAACATAGAAGATACAAACTTAATTGTTGATATGAATGAGATGACAGTTAGCTCACTGAATACAAATATCAGTGATAACCAAGATATTTCAAATTTATTCATTGATGATCAAACAACAGTAAATCTTTCAAAAAATGATAATCAAGCTCCATCAGAAGAATCACCATTAACAATTGATGTAGATTTTGGTGCAGAAAATGAAGCAGTTTTAATGGATAAAATCGTGATTAAAGTTCCAACAACACAAACAAGTAATGATGAAGTTGGAATTCCAGAAAAAGGATTCGTTACTTATGTTGATGACGCAGGTAAGGAACATACTGTTTCATTCGATACTACAACAGCTCGCGCTGCGGGAGATATTACAATTGATTTAGGGTCACAAGTAGCAGTTAAGAAAATTTCAATTAATGTAACTGGAAACCGTGGAAATAAATCGATTTCTCAAATTGCAAAAGTGGAATTCTTAAATAATGTTTATAAAGAGTTACCAGCTCCTGATATGAATATTCCAGTCATTAAAACTGTTGAAACTTCAACTAATCTTCATGATGAGCGAATTACATTAACTTGGGATGCCGAGCCAAATGTAACAAGCTATGAAGTTACTTATGAACAATTAGATGAGAATACAGGTGCTGTTTTAAAAACGAAAAAACTTCAAACGAATGAACCTAAAATTAATATCTTAGATAAAGATATTACACCATATAGTTTATATCGTGTGAAAGTTCAGTCATTAAGCGGGGAATGGTCAAGTGGATATGCAACAGAAGATGCTAGTCCAGTAGGATTTGATAAGAAACCTGATAACGTAGATGAAAATTATAATCCAATTCAAGATTACTATAATGGAAACATTGGAAGTGTGACAGAAGTACAAGTTATTCCAATTCAATCACCAGATGTCCCAATTAACTTAGTAACAAAACCTGGATATAAATCATTCTCTGTAACATGGGAGAAACATATCCAAGCTCGTGACTTTGATATTTACTATCGTAAAGTTGGAGATGAAAATAAAAAATGGATTAAAGCTAATGAAAATAGAATTGAAGTTAGTGAAACAGATGCAGCTGTAACCAATCCAAGTAAAGATTATTTAGTACGTGCTGGAAGCTATACAATCAATGGATTAGAGGATAATGCGACATATGAAGTACGTGTGACGGCAACTAACCATTTAGGAACAAGTAAAATGTCAGATAGTTATTTAGCAAGTACTGAGAATATTACGCCACCAGTTATGCTAGGTTATAAATTAATTAACCTTCCAAATCAAGATAGCTTAGTCGGAACAGAACATATTGTTAATGTTACGAATAAAAATGATTCAAACGATGAAGGTGGATGGGGATCAGACAGTGCTTTAACGTATGATTCAAAATATGCCTTAGTTGACGGTGATTTTGGAACATCATGGAAAGTAAATGATTGGGATACAGGAGCAGTTTATGGTTCAAATCGTGGATCAATTATTGAATTCGATGACACGTACACAATCGGTTCAATCTCATTTGCTCAGTCTATGGAACAGGGTTACAAGGTAGATGTTAAAACTGTCAAAATTACTTATTGGACAGAAGATAATCAACAGACAGTGAAAACATTCGAATATCCTTCAAGGAAAGTATCAAATACTCATAACGTATTTACATTAACTTTAGATGAACCAATTGATGCGAAGAAAATTAAAGTTGATATCGCAGGATATGGTGGTTCAAAACAAAGTATTTCAGAGTTACGTTTCTATCATTATGATTCATTAGAAAATGACGTAAAAGATTTATTTAAAGATGAATTACGTGTTGAATTAAAAGAAACAGTGACAGAAGAAATGATTCAAGTATTAGTTGATCGTGCGAATACTGTTGACCCAATTAGTCAAGAGTATCATCCAAACCGTGAAACAATCTTAAAAGAATTACAATTAGCACAAGATTTATTAGATGATCAAAATATATCTCAAGAAATTGTTCAATTAGATGCTTCACTTCGAGATAATGGTGCTGCACTTGGAATGGCGAATGCATGGCAATCATTAGGAGCAGTAGCTCGTCCATCAGTAGATGAAAATAGTCAACAAAAAACAATCTCTGTTTATATGGGATCAAGTGATGCAAATACACAAGTAGAAATTGCATTCTTACAAGCATATGGACAGCCAGGACAATACATCAGTAAAACAACTGTCATTAAACCTGGACGCACAGAAATTACGATTCCAGAAATTTTCACTGCCGATGTTGAAAAAGGTGGAGCTATTATGGCGAAAGTGAAATCTGGTGCAACAGATGCAACAGTACAAATTCGCTTAAGTAATATTGAAGAAATTCCACATTTAAATGTTAATAATTTAATTAACGATGAAGCAAATGAGACTGAAGTTAAATCCTTAATTAAGGATTATATTACTGAATTAACAACTTATGTTAATGAATTGCCTTCTAAATATCCATCATCAGTAACAGATGAGGAAAAATTAAATAATGTTTATTCTTATGATCAGCAAACTTCTGTTTTAAACTGGACAGATATTGAAGGAGATCGATTCACATTATCAGTTCCAGCAACAGAAATTTTAAAAGGAATTCAATCAGGAAACTTAACACTTGAACAACAAGTTGATAGAGTATATGAAGCTTTATTAGCATGGGAACAAGAAATGTTAGTAACTTATGCTAAAAAAGGTGTATTTGAATCAGTACAAGACTTTGATCAAGATGGAGAAATCACTTCAACAGATACACAATATTACAATAAGCATAAAGCTCCAACAACACGTTTAAATGTTAAATATCAACGTATGATCATGGGAGCTGCTGCTTATGCGTCATCACATCACGTTGGAATTGGATATGGGACAGTAGCAGGATTAATTCAAGGTGTTCCTTACAAGATAGGTGAAAATGGAGAGGTTACAAATAAAGATACAGCTAAGTTCTATGGGGCATTAATGGGACATGAAATTGGTCACGTTGTTGATACAACAAACCGTGTATTCCCTGAGACAAGTAACAATTTATTAGCTGAATTAACAGATACAATGTTAGATGAAGATGCACCAAAAGTAAGTGGAGCATTAACTGAACTTTATCAAAAAGTAACGTCAAATACAGCAGGACTATCAACAAATCGTAATGTTGTTCTTGGAATGCTTTGGCAACCACATTTAGCTTATGATAATGAATCAACATATAAAATGTTATTAACAAACTTTGATGGTGATTTATTAGATGATACATATTTCGCTAAATTAAATCGTGCTTACCGTGAAATGACAGCTGAAGAAAAAGCTAATGGTGATCGTGATCAATGGTTAATTCGCTTATCTTCAAAAGCTGTAGGTAAAGATTTAACAGATTTCTATGAAGCTCACGGAATTATTGCAAATGCAACGACGTTAGCTTACGTTAGTCAATTTGAAAAAGAGACACGTCCAATTCAATATATTAATGATGAGGCACGTCGCCGTCGCTTAGAAGGAACAGCTGAGATGCCAGAGGCTACACAATTACAGGCTTCATTTGGAAATGGTATTACAGATCGTTCATATGTTAATGCAAAAACTATTCCATTTGAATTCTCGGTGACAACTGGAAATGATAACATCTTAGGATATGAAATTATCCGTAATGGACAACCAGCAGGTTTCGTATTACGTGATAAAAACAATGCTGTGACAACATATGAAGATGTTATTTCAGGTGGAAATAATATGACTTATTCATACGAAGTTGTTGCATATGATTACAATTTAAATGCAACGAATAAAGTATCTCTTGGAACAGTTAAAGTTCGTCATGACGGTGGAATTCCTAGTCAATCATTAGAAATTACATCAAGTACAGTTGATGTGATTGATGAAAATAATGATTTCCATGCGGCAGTTCCGAATCCGGGATTAGCTAATATCTTAGATGGGGATACATCAACAATTTATGAGGGACGTAAATTAACAAGCTCAGAATATAACACAATGGATCCTCATAATGATCAATTAAAACCAAACATTACATCATATATTCAACTTGATTTACAATCAGTAAAATCAGTTATCGGATTAAAATACACAGCTCCAGTAACAAATGGATTATTCAAATCAACAATTGGTGATTATGCAATTAAGAATTATCAAATTGATGTAAGTGTTGATGGAACAAACTGGACAACAGTTAATAAAGGAACATTCAAGTTAGATGCTAATAACCCAACTGAAATGATTTACTTCGGAAAAGATGGTGTTGAAGCAGAAAATCAATTAAATACATATCAAATTCGTTATGTACGTTTATATGCATTAGCTGCTAACAATATTTCAGTTGCTGAATTAGAATTAGTTGGACCTCCAGGAGATAACATCGAAATTGGAGTATCGAGTGATAATCAAACCTATGAAAATGGAATCGGTATTTTATCAGAAGATTACATTTATCAAGCAGATAATCCTGAAACAGCAGATGTGAATGAAGAACAAAAAATTCCACAAGGATCAGTTGTGATTACAGGAGAATACTCTGGTAATCCAGCCTTCAATATTCCATTAGTATTAAATGAAAATGATCAACATATTGCTGATGAATATAATGGGATTTTATTAGCAAATATCCCAAGTGATGGAGACTTAGAAGAGATTTCAGAAGGAACATGGATTTATTGGGTAGAACCAAAATTCGTCGAGCAATTCAAACAAAATCAATCAATTTTTGCCGAATTATATCGTACAGATACAGCAAATCTTACAACAGATGGACAACGTTTAGTAAGTAATACATTTATGATTGATGTTCCTGAAAACTTACCATCAATTTCTTTTAATAAAACGAAAACAGTAAATCATCAAGTAGTTAAAAAAATTACAAAAGAACAAATTACTAACATCACACGTTAGTAACGAATTGGATGAAGATGAGAAATACTCATCTTCATTACTTAAGGAGAGAAGTATGAAGAAATTAAACACGAAAAAATTTATGTTTAGTTTATCTGCAATTACGGTTACGGCAGCAGGTGCTATTTTCTTTTCTCAATCAGGTGGAGCAGCAACTCCAGTTACGGAAGATAACATTGGATTAGCCATTGATAAACTAGATAAAGATACATTAAAAATTTCATTATCGAATGTTGTTGAAATGCCGAAAGCCTTACAATTTAGTGTTAAACTTGATGGAGACATTTCTTTTAATGAAGATAGTTTAAATTGGTTAGTCACTAATACGGCTAATAGTGAAGTACAAAAACAAGTTAAACTAAGTGATGATAAAAAAGCATTAGATTTCTATATTGTATCTAATCAGCCATTAACAAAATCAGGTGGAACAATTGAGATTGGGGAAATTAATGTTATTTCTTCTAAAGAGGCAACTAAATATACATTAACATCAGATGTTCATGAAGATGGAACAGGTTATAAATATGTCGTAAATGCAACAAATAAACAGGTGACTGGACCAGCATTAACTGTTGATAATGGAGGTGCCTTAACATATAACACATTACCTCAATTAGAGTTAATCGATTCTTCTAAGATTGTAGAAGGAAAAATCATGTTAACAGTAGGTGATTCATTTACTAATGAAGAACAGTTAGCCTATGTCATTGCAACTGATGAGGAAGATGACAATGTAACAGTAACAGTTGAAGGGAATGTTGATACAAGTATCATCGGTTCATATACGTTAACTTATAAGGTAACAGATTCATTAAATGAAACAACGACTTTAACTGTTCCAGTTATCGTAGAGAATAAGGTAGAAAATGCTTCAAATCCTGTTATTGAGGGTGTGAAGCAACAAGTTGAATTAACTGTTGGAGATTCATTCGATGTATTAGAAGGAATTACAGCGGTTGACCATACAGGATATAACATCACAGTTAAAGCAACAGGTGATTATACAACGACACTTGTAGATGGTATTGTAACTAAAGCAGGTATTTATACGATTCAATATGATGCACAAGATCGTTGGGGGAATCCAGCTGCAAGTCAGACAACAACATTAATTGTTGCTGAAAAACCAAGTTATATCATTCCAGATGCCTTAAAACCATTAATTGATGAGACAGTTGTTTCTATTATTGAAGGAGATGCAACTCAAGCTAATCCATTAGCATTAACAGTCGTTGATTCAGCAGAGGTAGCTAAGTTACAAGCAATGATGGAATCATTTAATGCTTATGAAATGGTTGTTGAACGTCAAGAACAAGATGGAAAAGTAACATATGATGTGACATTAACAAATGGAACTGATACATATTACTTAGTAATGACAGCATTAACAACTCAAACAGATGTTGTAAATTATTTAGATTCACTTGTTAAAGACACAACAACACCTGAAGATAAGCCATCAACAGATGACAAACCATCGACAGATGACAAACCATCGACAGATGACAAACCATCGACAGATGACAAGCCATCAACAGATGACAAGCCATCAACAGATGACAAGCCATCAACAGATGACAAACCATCAACAGATGACAAGCCATCAACAGATGACAAGCCATCAACAGATGACAAACCATCAACAGATGACAAACCATCAACAGATGACAAGCCATCAACAGATGATAAACCATCAACAGATGATAATCAGTCAGGAACAACAACGCCTGAGAATAAACCGTCAACTGATAATAATGGAACAGGTACAACAGACTCAGACAATCAACCTGAAACAGGGCTTGAAGCACAGTTGCCACTTATTATAAGTGGAGCATTAGCTGTTGTAGCGGGAATGTGGTTACTTTTAAAACGTAAAGTTGTTAAAAAATAAAGTTTTAAAATCCTAGTAAATATCTGCTAGGATTTTTCTCATTTAGACGACTTTTTTATCACATCGATGGGTGTTTAACATATAGATAATAGGAGAAAAGCAATATTATAAAATTTTATATTTTTGGTTTATTTTTCTAAGATATTTCGTATATTTTAAGGAACGATTTTTAAGGGAGGGCTGCATTTGATGAGAAGTTTAGTGCGGGCAGTGATCGTTGAAGATGGGAAACTGCTTTGTTTAAGATTTTCAGATGATGTAGATAAGGACACGTTCTATTATATGTTACCTGGTGGTGAAGCTTTAAAAGTAGAAAATATATTTGATGCAACGGTGAGGCATTGTTTAGATAAAGTAAATTTAAATGTAAGAGTCCATGATTTATTATTTGTTCGGGATTATGAGGCACATCGTTTTGATGGCTATCAATCAAATCAGGTTCGTGAGATAGAACATATCTTTTTATGTCATGTCATTGAGAAAAAAGATAAACTATTTGATATTAGTACAGATTATAGTCAAGTAGAAGTAGAATGGATTCCGATTAAAAAATTAACGGAGTATGCCTTTTATTCACAGCAATTAAGTGAAATGATTACTTCGTTTTGTCGGGGAGATGTTGTTGACATCTACTTAAAAGAATAAAAGCCATCCGCATTTGGATGGCTTTTATTGATTGAGTGAGAGTCGTTTATAGATTTGTGGAATGTTGTTAAGCGTGGCATTGATTTTATAAGAGACATCTACCTTGTGGATAGTGGCAGTGAGACAATTGTTTTCAAATTGATAGTTCTCGATTTCAAATCCATCACACTTAATATGATAAAGCAACTCGCTAAATGGATAGTTTTTTAAATCTTTTTTCTCATGATAATAAATATAAGGTTGATTCACAACTAACCGTTCCGTTCGTTTCAGTTGTTTAAGATTATGAATCGTTGTTAGTCTTCGTTGAGCAATATATTTATTTGGATAAAAAAGTGTTGCAGCGATATCGCTGTTAATGGGTAAGTGAGAGAGACAATATTCAATTAAGTTAATATCCCGTTGTGTGAGTTGACCTTTTACATTTTTCATAGTAGTATCTCCCCCTTGGCAACTAGTTTATCAAACTAAGAATGTCGAAGGATATAGAAATAAGATTTTCGTATGTACACCTTGATTGATAGTCAAATTTATACATGTGATTTTTGTCTAATTGAAAAGAAGTTTTGATGGTTTGACGAATATTTGGGCACCTTGTTATAAGCAAGAAACTGTAATTTTAGTGATAATTATACTTCATTTCCGTAGAGGCGCTTTTTTCATGTCTAAAGATGTCTTAAATGTGCTATAATATAGGCATTATGAATTTGAAGAGGTGAATTTGAGTGACTAAGCCAACATTTTATATTACAACTCCAATTTACTATCCAAGTGGGAAATTCCATATCGGAACAGCTTATACGACTGTCGCTTCTGATGCTATGGCTCGTTATAAACGCTCTCGTGGTTTCGATGTTCGTTTCTTAACTGGGATGGATGAGCATGGACAAAAAATCCAAGAGAAAGCGCAAGAAGCAGGAAAAGATCCACAAACTTATGTGGATGAAATTGCAGATGCAGCTAAAAAGTTATGGGAAATGATGGACATCACAAATGATGACTTCATCCGTACGACTGAAAAACGTCATGAAGAAATCGTAGAAAAAATCTTCGCTAAATTCATGGAAAATGGAGATATTTATAAAGGACATTACGAGGGATTATATTGTACACCTTGTGAGTCATATTATACAGAAACGCAATTAGTAGACGGAAAATGTCCAGATTGCGGACGTGACGTAAAAGTTGTTCAAGAAGAGTCATACTTCTTCAACATGAAAAAATATGCGGATCGTTTAATGGAATACTATAATGCAAATCCTGAATTCATTTTACCTGAATCACGTAAAAATGAAATGGTAAACAACTTCATCAAACCAGGTTTAGAAGATTTATCAGTTTCTCGTACAACGTTTGATTGGGGAGTTAAAGTTCCAGGTGACCCTAAACACGTTATTTATGTATGGGTAGATGCATTATCTAACTACATCACATCTTTAGGATACGGATCAGATAACGAAGAATTATTCAATAAATACTGGCCTGCTGATGTTCATGTGGTAGGTAAAGATATCGTTCGTTTCCATACAATCTATTGGCCAATTTTCTTAATGGCATTAGATTTACCATTACCAAAGAAAATTTTCGCTCATGGATTTATCATGATGAAAGACGGTAAAATGTCTAAGTCAAAAGGAAACGTCGTTTACCCTGAAATGTTAATTGAACGTTATGGATTAGACGCTGTTCGCTACTTCTTATTACGTGAATTACCATTTGGTCAAGACGGAGTATTCTCACCAGAATCATTCGTTGAGCGTGTTAACTTCGATTTAGCTAACGACTTAGGAAACTTATTAAACCGTACAGTTTCTATGATTAATAAATATTTTGATGGAGTGATTCCTACTTATGCTGGACAAGTCACTGAATTTGATCAAACATTAGAAGACTTCATCAAAATGACAGTTGAAAAAGTTGAGAAAAACTTTGAAGACATGCAATTTAGCATCGTTTTATCTGATATTTGGGCATTAGTCGCTCGTACAAATAAATATATTGATGAAACTGCTCCTTGGGTATTAGCTAAAGACGAAGCTAATAAAGAAAAATTAGCATCAGTGATGAATCACTTAGCTGAATCTTTACGTCAAATTGCTATCATGATTGAACCATTTATGCCTCGCACAACGCCACAAATCTTTGCTCAATTAGGAATTGAAGGTGAAGCATCTAAAGCATGGGATAGCTTAACTAAATTTGATACATTAGCAACAAACACAAAAGTGGTTGAAAAAGGAACACCTATTTTCCCACGTCTGGAGGTAGAAGTAGAAGTGGAATACATTAAAGATCAAATGTCACAATCAGTTAAACCAACAACTGAAGAACCTAAAAAAGAAGAAAAAATCGAAGAAGTAGAAACGACTCCATTAATTGGAATCGATGACTTCATGAAAGTAGAAATCAAAGTTGGTCAAATCAAAGAATGTAAACAACATCCAAAAGCAGACCGCTTATTAGTCTCTCAAATCGACTTAGGATCAGAAGTTCGTCAAATCGTATCTGGAATCGCTGAACACTACCAACCAGAACAATTAGTTGGACGTAAAGTTTTAGTTGTAACAAACTTAAAACCAGTAAAACTTCGCGGAGAATTATCAGAAGGTATGGTCTTAGCAGCTTCTAATGACGGAACATTAACATTACCAACAATCATCGACGAATTACCAAACGGATCGAAAGTGAAGTAATAAAAAAACTACCGCAAGGTAGTTTTTTTATTACGAAACGGAGTGGGGCCCCCAGCAGTGAACGAAGTGAACAATCCTCAATAGCTGGGGTGATTCCTAAGTTGTAGTCTTAACACTTCTTAAATGAGTATAAATTAGGTTGCCTTTCGCAACTTTTTTATTTTACAAGGTGGGTCCCCTGCGCCATGTGTTTTGCTCGCAGAGCAAAGTCATGGCTTTCCTCCGCTGGTAGGGTGATTTGTAGATTGTAGAATAAATCAAGTTTAAATGAATAGGTATTGAAACTACCGAAAGGTAGTCTTTTTATTACGAAACAAAGTAGGGGATAAGGTTTACATAGATAAGCTCTTGCATTGGAATTAATTATAAAATGAATTAATTTCTTTATGGTAAGTGGATTGATTCATTTCTAATTTAAAAATAGATTTTCAAAGAGAGTATTTTAGAAAATCTATTTTTTATTTTTATAGAATGAAATAAATGGGGATTGATAAAAAATTAAGATGCATATAGAAGGAATTTTATTTTTAAAATAAGTATTTTTACTTAATAAAATCAGATGATATGTTACAATTATAGTTATCATGTAATTATTTTAAAACTAATAGTAGAAGATATGTTCAAACATAAACTCCACATGATGAAAAAGATATGAAAAATTGAATGAGATATATTAAAAGTTATTAACTAGTGAGAATGGAGTGTATCATGTTAAATAGTTTGAAAAATTCATTTATACAACAGACGAAAGAGAAATCTAAGGATATATATAATAGTAAAGTTGATGCTTTTATAAATTACTTAGAAGAAGAGTGTGGAGCAAATAGTAAGAATTACAGAGAGATTTTAAATAGTATAGGAATTAATAAGATATTAGATAGTGTTGAATATTATGTGCATAATTATGGAATAAATTATAAATCAACTGTTGATAGTTATATAACAGTGTTAAAAGGTTTTTTTTCTTATTTAGCATACAATCATGATATTAATAATCAAACATTCGATAGTACCAAAGAAATATATTCATTGGATGAAGCAATAAAAAATAAGATAGAGCAATTGAAATTAAATATGACACAAATGAAGGATCCCATTAGTGATGATGAATTTTTTCAATTATTAAAAGAATGTAATAGGATAATTGAGTCATACAGTGTAGATAACTATGATTTAGAAAACTCTTATAAAACTGAAGCTGGATTATTTATATCAGCTATAATGATGAAATTAGTAATGTTAACGGGAATAAAAAATGCAGTTTTTTTAACAATAAATAAAGAAGATTATCTAGAAGATGTTAATAAACTTAGAATTAATGGTATATGGATTAAACTTCCGGATAATTTAGCTCGCGATTTTAAAAAATATAATTCTTTAAGAGATAAAATTTTAAAAGTAAATGAAATATTAGACGATAATAGAAAGAATTTTTTTATTAATAAAGTCGGACAACAAATAAACCCTAGACACATTAGTCCAGTTGTATATAAAGTAATGAATAAAGTAATTGGTACTTTTGAAGGAGAATCATTATGTAAGTATGTAATAATGAATTTGATTCAATCGGGGATGGATATCATGGAAATAAAGTGTTTAAGTACATTTAGCTTAGATACTTGCTTGCATTGTAAAGAGCTATTAAATATTTCAAATGAAAAAGATAGAGATAAATATTTTAATTTAAAATTACTAAATTCACATATATATGATATGTTATAAAATGATTTAATGATTGATATTTTCTTTAGATAAATTTCTTTTAAATAATTTAAAAGTTTATAGGATTCAGTATTAAGATATAAGTATTGTTTTAAATAGATTTTTGCCGCCTTTTAGGCGGTTTTTCATTTTTGTGTGCGTTTTCATAGTATGAGGTTATTTATTCTTTCATAGTATTTATTAAGCTTCGGGTAGTTGATGATTGTCACAATCATGAAGTGATTCTATGAAAAGGGGGAATTATCATGATGAAATATGCAAAATTTTTGATGATTTTTGTGTTTTCTATCGTGACCTTAACGGCTTGTTCAGGGGATTCTGAATCTAGTAGTGAGAAAATCCTTAAAGTGGCAAAAGATACTGAATTAGCATCTATGGATCAGCATATTGCAACAGATGGGTTATCATTTGAAGTGATTGCTGCCACAATTGAGGGGTTATACACATCAGATGCAGATGGAAATGCGATTCCAGCCATTGCAAAAAGTTATGATGTATCTGAAGATGGATTAGTTTATACGTTCCATTTACGTGAAGATGCAAAATGGAGTAATGGAGATCCTGTAACGGCAAATGATTTTGTTTATGCCTGGCGACGCTTAGTTGATCCGAATACGGCGAGTGAATATGCATTCATTATGGATGTAGCGGGGGTTAAAAATGCTGCTTCTGTAAATGCAGGGGAAGCTTCACTTGAAGAATTAGGAGTTAAAGCTGTGGATGACTCTACGTTAGAGGTAACATTGGCATTACCAGTTCCATATTTCTTACAGTTAATGACCTTTCCTTCATTTTTCCCAATGAATGAAGCATTCGTTACTGAAAAAGGAGCGGATTATGCACAAAGTCCTGATGGACTACTTGCAAATGGGCCATTCAAAATGACAGAGTGGACACAAGGGCATAGCTTCAAAGTAGAGAAAAATGATTCATATTATGATAAAGGTAATGTGAACATTGATGGAATCGAGTACAAAATTATGAAAGATTCTCAAACAGCTGCACTTGAATTTGAGTCAGGAAACTTAGATGTTGTTCGTTTAGCAGGAGAAATCGTTGATTTATATAAAGAAAATGAGGCGTTTACGTTAATTCATGAAGGGTACTTATGGTATATTGCACCTAATGAACAATTAGAAGAATTGCAAAATGTGAATTTACGCCAAGCATTAGGACGTGCTGTAAATAAAGAGCAATTAACAGAAACGGTATTAAATGATGGTTCAACAGTGGCTAACTTTATTGTGCCAGTTACTTTAGCAACAGGACCTGACGGAAAAGACTTCCGTGAAACATCACCGAATGATTATATGACATATGATGTAGCAGTAGCACAGGAATACTGGGAAAAGGCAAAAGAAGAATTAGGAATTGAAACATTAACATTAGAACTATTATTTGAAGATACAGATTCAATGAAAAAATGCGCTGAATTTATTCAATCTGAACTTCAAACAAATTTACCTGGATTAACAATTGAGCTAAAATCGCAACCTAAGAAAAATCGTTTAGAGTTAATGCGTGCTGGGGACTATCAATTAGGAATTACACGTTGGGGACCAGACTATGCGGATCCAACGACTTATTTAGATATGTTTATTACAGGTGGTTCAAATAACTATCCAAATTATTCAAGTGAAGAGTATGACACATTAATGAATAGCATTGGTAAAGGGGATTTAGTTTACGATATTGAAGCCCGTTGGGAAGCGATGAAAGAAGCTGAAGAATTATTAATTGCTCGGGATGCTGCTGCTTTACCAATGTATCAACAAGGAAATACGTACTTAATTGATCAACAAGTTAAAGGAATTGAAACTCACTCAGTTGGTGTTCCATTTATTTATAAAAATGTAACAATCGAAGAGTAGGCTATTACAGGGGAATCCCCCTGTAATATTTTTATATTTGGAGGTGGGGGTATGTGGAAATATGTTATGAAGCGGGTTATGATTTCAGTCGTTACCATCTTTTTAATTTTATTTTTCTTATTTTTAATGCTTGAATTAATGCCAGGGACACCGTTTAATGATGAAAAATTAACTGAGGCACAACGTGCATTATTAGATGCCAAGTATGGATTAGATGCATCGCCGCTTACTCGATTTTTTAATTATTTAAAATTAGCTATTTTTGATGGTGACTTTGGGGTATCATATGCCATCCAAAAGGATATGCCAGTTAGTACATTAATTAGTGGACGGGTGTGGATAACAATTCGGATTGGATTACAGGCCGTTGTACTAGGAACAATCATTGGATTATTACTAGGATTAGTCGCTGCTCTTCGTCGAAATACATGGTTAGATACAGGGGCAACTGTGATTTCAGTTATTGGGGTAAGTGTCCCTTCTTATGTATTCGCTTTGGGGTTATGCTTCTTCCTTGGGTATAAGTTTAAATGGTTTCCCATTACGTACAGTTTAGATAAACCAATTTTATCCACAATCTTACCAACCGTTGCACTTTCGATGTTTGTTATTGCAAATGTCGCACGTTTTTTAAGGTCAGAAATGATAGAAGTGTTACAGTCTGATTTTATGTTACTAGTAAAAGCAAAAGGGGTTAGGAAGAAAAATTTAATTTTAAAACATGCGATGCGAAATGCATTGATTCCAGTTATTACAGTTGTTGCTCCACTAATGGTAAGTTTAATGACGGGAAGTTTAGTGGTAGAGAAAATCTTCGCAATTCCTGGTATGGGTAGTTTACTGGTTACAGCGATTCAAGTTAATGATTATAATGTGATTATTGCGCTTTCCTTTATCTATAGTGTGTTATTTATCGGGGTTATGTTACTTGTGGATATTTTATATGGAGTGATTGATCCTCGAATCCGTTTAGCGAAAGAGGGTGGAAATCATGAGTCTTAATCAAGATTTTTTACAAAATGATTTTGAGCGTGTATTTCAAGATGAAAGGTTAAAAACTGATGTTATTTATCAAGGGCAATCCTTTTGGAAAGATGTTTGGCATCGATTCATTCAAAATAAAGGGGCTTTATTTGGATTTATTATGATAGCTTTTCTAGTGTTAATAGCAATTTTTGCTCCAATGTTAAGTTCTCATGGATATGATTCAGTTATGATGGATCATGTTAATTTACCACCTCGAATTCCGGGACTTGAAAAGTTAGGAATTTTTGATGGAACTCATAATGGAGTCAATGTATATGAACAACGTGGACTTGAGGATGTGTATTACTTTTTCGGGACAGATACGCTAGGAAGAGATATTTGGACTCGTGTTTGGATTGGAACACGTGTGTCATTATATATTGCAGCGTTAGCAGTGTTGATCGATATGGTATTTGGAATGACCTATGGAATGATTTCTGGTTATCTTGGAGGTCAGGTTGATATTTATATGCAACGATTTATTGAAATCCTAAGTGGAATTCCTAGTTTAGTCATTGTCACGCTACTGGTTATTGTGATGAAGCCCGGAATTTTATCCATCACAATCGCCTTATTAATTACAGGTTGGATTGGGATGAGTCGCGTCGTAAGGTCACAAGTCTTGAAGTTAAAGGAACTTGATTACATTTTAGCTTCAAGAACGTTAGGGGTAAAAACTGTAGGAATTATTAAGCAGGATATTTTACCGAATATTTTTGGACAAGTGATTATTATGTCGATGTTTTCAATTCCAAATGCAATTTTTTATGAGTCATTTTTAGCATTTATTGGACTTGGATTACAACCACCGATGGCATCTTTAGGAGTCTTGATTAGTGATGGGTTTAAGTCGTTACTTGCTTATCCACATATGTTATTATTCCCAGTTGTGGTTTTAGCGATTTTGATGTTGAGTTTTAACTTGTTAGCCGATGGACTTCGCGATGCGTTTGATCCGAAGATGAAAGAGATGTAGGAGGTGATGGATATGGGACGAAGAAAAGTTTTATCAGTTCGTGATTTAGAGATTTCATTTGCGACATCCTCAGGTAGTGTTAGTGCCATTCGTGGAGTTCGACTAGATTTATATGAAGGAGAGACACTTGCGATTGTTGGGGAAAGTGGTTCTGGTAAGTCTGTGACGACGAAAGCTATTTTAGGGATTTTAAGTGAGAATGGGAAGATTGAAAAAGGCAGTATTCAGTTTACTTATGAACGTGATGGAGAAGAAGTGACGCGTGATTTAACGAAGTTAAGTGACCAAGAGATGCAACGTCATATTCGTGGAAAACGGATTGCGATGGTATTTCAAGACCCAATGACGTCACTTGATCCAACAATGACGATTGGGCGTCAAATTATTGAAGGGATGCAGGAGCATTATCATACGTCATTTCATGAAGCGAAGGAAAAGGCGATTGAATTGTTAGAGCTTGTTGAAATTACCGATCCTGAGAAACGATTTAAACAATATCCACACCAACTTTCAGGGGGGATGCGTCAACGTGTCGTGATTGCGATTGCGTTAGCGTGTGAACCCGAAGTTTTAATCTGTGATGAACCAACGACGGCACTTGATGTGACGATTCAAGCAAAAATTTTACGTTTATTAAAAGAGATTCAACAAAAAACAAATGTAGCAATTATCTTTATTACGCATGACTTAGGTGTCGTTGCTAATATTGCGGATTATGTAGCCGTGATGTATGCAGGTAAAATTATCGAAAAAGGATCGGTAGAAGAGATTTTTTATGATCCTAGGCACCCATATACGTGGGGATTGTTATCCTCAATTCCAGATTTAGAATCTGATGATGAATATTTATACACCATTCCGGGAACACCACCGAATTTATTGTATCAAGTCGAAGGGGATGCTTTTGCACCCCGTAATGAGTTTGCTTTAAATATTGATTATCGCTTAGACCCACCCATGTATAATGTTGGGGGAAAACATCGGGTATCCACTTGGTTGGCTGATGCGAGAGCGCCAAAGGTGGAAATGCCGGAAGCCTTGAAACGTCGAATTGAGAAGATGAAGAAAGGAGGTTGTTTCTAATGGAGCCATTATTAAAGGTTAAGAATTTAACACAACATTTTAAAATAAATAAAAATTACACCGTAAAAGCTGTCAATGGTTTAGATTTTGAGATTTATCCTGGGGAAACGTTTGGGTTAGTTGGGGAAAGTGGGTCTGGAAAATCCACAACAGGACGTTCGATTATTCGTTTATATGAACCAACAGATGGAACTATTTTATTTGATGATGTGGATATCTCAGGAAAATTAAATAAAGAAACAGAGCGTCACTTACGAACAAATATGCAAATGATTTTTCAAGATCCGATGGCATCACTCAATCCGCGTAAAAAAGTATTAGATTTAATTGCACAAGGATTAGATGTCCACAAGCTGTATCAATCTAAAGAAGAACGTGATGAAATGGTGTTTAAAATGTTAGAACGTGTTGGGTTATCTCGTGACCATGCGTACCGTTATCCGCACCAATTTTCTGGAGGACAACGTCAACGGATTGGAATTGCCCGTGCGTTAATTATGAATCCCAAACTAATCATCGCGGATGAAGCCATTAGTGCACTTGATGTTTCGATTCAAGCACAAGTTGTGAATTTAATGAAACGAATTCAAAAGGAAACAGGGATTGCCTATTTATTTATTGCGCATGATTTATCGATGGTTAAATATATCTCCAATCGTATTGGAGTCATGCATTTAGGGTACTTAGTTGAAGTGGGAACACGTGATGAAATTTTCAATAACCCAGTCCATCCGTATACAAAATCTTTATTATCAGCGATTCCAAATCCTGATCCGATTTATGAAAAATCTCGAGAAATTTTAATCTATGATTCATCGGATGTGGATTATTCAAAAGGGGTGCGCCATCAACTCAGTGAGACCCACTCAGTTTTAGCGACACCTGAAGAATTAGCATGTTGGATTGAAGATTAAATATGTTAATCTTGAGATAAGAAAGGTAACATATTTGAAACAGAGAAAAGATATTATCCTTGTGGATAATGTCTTTTTTTCATTCATATAATGGAAATAAGAAGAGGGGGATTTTAGTGTCACCGTTGAAAGCGAGAGTAGTTGGTTATGTGTTCCTTATTATTGCTATTGTGTTATTTTTATTGAGATTGTCAGTGCAGAAATATATTCAAGTTTGTTCATGGATAGGCATGGCGGTCTTTTTTACCGCGATGGTTATTTTATTTATTTTTTGTCGCTGCCCGAGTTGTCGAAAATTTTTACCTTTACAAGGGTCGTTAGGGGTTAAGGTTTGTCCGTATTGTGGAAAACAATTAAAATGAAAACCTCAATCCGAGCTTTTTTATTTTAGTTGTTCAGGTTATTTGATTTAAGGTTAATTTAAGTAAGAGGTGTTTAACTAGTAGATAGGAGGACATGTCTATTTTTGGAGATTTAAATACTTTTCTTGCTAATCTATCCTGATTTTAGGTTGATTTTGCTATAATGAAAATAACACTTATTTTTCCACAAGATTTCTAAATCAATATCATAAAATGTCCGATATTTTGATGTATGATAAAATTGGAAACGGCGGAAAATATAATGAGTGATTACTTTTAAAGATAGGTGATAACGTGCTTTTTGATACTCATGTACATTTAAATGATAAGAAATATGCGGATGACTTGCTAGAAGTCATGGAACGCGCGAAGAATGAGGGCGTGACATGCATGCTCGTTGTTGGATATGATCAGCGTTCTAATCGACGCGCTATTGAATTAGCGGAACAATATGACTTCATTTACGCCGCCGTTGGATGGCATCCAGTCGATTCCATCTATTTAACGGAAGAATTGTTTGCGGAGTTAGTTGAACAGGTCAAACATCCGAAAGTCGTGGCTGTTGGTGAATGCGGACTTGATTATCATTGGGATACGTCGCCGGTTGATTTACAAAAAGAAGTATTCATTCGACAAATTAAATTAGCTCAAGAAGTGAATAAGCCATTGGTTATTCATACGCGTGAATCTATTGCAGATACGTTAGAAATTTTAAAAGCTCATGATGCTCACACGGTAGGTGGGGTGATGCACTGTTATAGTGGAAGTGTAGAAATGGCACGTCAATTTATTGACTTAAATTTCAAGATTTCACTTGGGGGGCCTGTCACATTTACGAATGGTCGTCGTCCACAGGCAGTTGCAACTGAAATTCCATTAGAACATTTATTAGTGGAAACCGATGCTCCATATTTAACACCGCATCCGCATCGTGGAACACGTAATGAGCCGTTTTATGTCTCATTAGTGGCAAAGAAAATTGCAGAACTAAAGGATTTACCATATGAAAGGGTCTGTGAACAGACGACAGCAAATGCTTGTACCTTATTTAAGATGACATAAAATTTTGAAAGGTTGATGATGAAATGAAAAACTTTAATATGGGTAAAGTGATTTATACATTACTAGTTGTATTAGTCACAGCTTGGAGTGTCTTCTTTATTGCTAATTATTATCATGATAAGAGTGATAATCAAAATGTAAACTCTGGATTTACTCAAACTACTGATTCACAGGGGAATACTCAAATTGTGCAAAATGTCGTTGAGCGTGAAGTCGTAACACAAGAAGAGGCACGAATCGATGCAATTAATAAAGTATCACCAGCGATTGTTGGGGTTGTTAACTTTGCTCGTAATACGACTCAAGGTGAAGGATCAGGAATTATTTATAAAACAGATGGTAATGATGCTTATATCGTAACTAATCAACATGTTATTGACAGTGGTGATTATTTTGAAGTTGTTTTCTCAAATGGAGAACGTGCTGAGGCCACTTTAGTTGGTAGCGATATTTATACAGATTTAGCTGTTTTAAAAGTAAGTGGTGTTGAGGTTGAGGCAGTAGCTGAATTCGGAAACACTGAAGATTTAAAAGTTGGACAAACTGTTATTGCTATCGGGAACCCGTTAGGATTAGATTTCGCTGGATCTGCCACATCAGGAATTGTTTCAGGGCAAGATCGTGTCATTGCCGTTGATTTAAATGGGGATAACCGTGACGATTGGGAAATGACAGTTTTACAAACTGATACAGCGATTAACCCAGGGAATAGTGGTGGAGCTTTAATTAACTTAGATGGAAAAGTCGTTGGAATTAACTCAATGAAAATTGCGACAAGCTCAGTTGAAGGAATGTCATTCTCAATTCCAACCTATGTAGCAATTCCGATTATTACAGATTTAGAAACATACGGTGAAGTTCGTCGTCCACAATTAGGGGTTTATATTCAAGAAATGAGTATGATTCCAGATCGTTTAAAAGAAATGTTAAAGATTCCAACTGACCAAAAAACAGGTGTGTTTATCTATGAAGTCTTTGAAGGTGGACTTGCTGAAAAAATGGGGCTTAAAGCTGGAGATATTATCACAGCTATTAATGGCGAAGAAGTTGAAGATACAATGGCATTTAGAAAGAAATTATATTTAATGCGCGAGGGAGATAAGCTTGAATTAACAGTTATTCAAGATGGTCAAACCAAAACACTATCAGAAACTATTCAACCCGCAGACGGAAATAGCCTTTAATGAATAAGGAATGTATTGAATAACATTTAAAAGCCAGAGGACAACTCCTCTGGCTTTTCTGATTTCAGTTGGTATTTAAACTATAGTTAGGATTCATTTAATATGAAGTATCATTCATAGATTGTTAGTGAATGACATTAAAATGATAAAAATCAAAAGTTATTATACGGAATTGTCAACGTAGAGGGATTATTGTTGGTATTAATCACAGTAATTAGAATTCCAATTTATTGTAATTATTAAAACGAGCATTAGAAGAAGGTATTATCAAACAATTAGAAAAGCTTCACCCTAATGCCAAGCTAATCGAAGATGAAACTAACTACACGATTAAAAGAAAACTGAAATCACGAATGGTGAACCCATTAATCTTAGAACGTAACGGAGAAGTTATTTCACTTAAGTGAGGTTTCAAAATCAGATAAAGGGGGAATCGAAGACGCATTAAAGCAATTAGAAAAAGGTGTTTATTTAAGAGGGAACTACTAATAAAAGTAGTTCAGAAGAATAAAAAATCTTCAAAATATATAAGTCCAGATAAATTTTTTACATTGTAAAAAATTTTATCTGGACTATAGGATGTCGTCGTATTGAATTCTTTTAATAACTAAGCTTGATTCTAAAATGTGAAAGATATCTAGAAGGTTAGAGGCATCCTTGTTCAAGGTGCTTCTTTTTGTCTATCTTGAAGATTTATATCTATTAGTCATTACTCAATTCTTCATGATCCACAAGGGCACTTTCATGGTGGTGTCCGATACAAGCGGTGCTTGGAACATTAGTTGTTTCATAATAGAGTGTGACCTTTTTCTGACAGTTCTCTGAAGCTAAATAACCGGTCGTTGGATCAACTTTAACCGCAACGACATCTTTAGGAGTTTCAAACCACTGTGACCCTGATTCTTTGAGTGAGTTTTCCATGACTTGTGACCATATATTTTTAGCATAACGATTGACCTCAACACCATCTAGTGTCCGGCCTTGATCGTAACCGGTCCAAACCGTTGTTACAATTTCTGGGGTATAACCAATCATCCATGAATCAGTGTTAGTTGATCCACTTTTTCCAGCGTATTGATGGGTTAAATTTGGAATAATGGAGAGTCCTGTGACTGAAAGGTGATTATTTTGTTGCATATTAAACATTCCTGTCATCATTTCATTCATCACATAGGTCTTGGTTGGATCTAAGATTTGCTCACCTTCCGTTGGTTTATCGGAATAAACTAAAAATCCACGATCATCTGTAATTTGTGTAATAAATTTTCGTTCAACAGACTTCCCATTATTAGCAAAAACACTGTAAGCCTCTGCCATTTCCATAATGTTGACCGGCTCGACTCCAAGTGCAGCCGATGGAAGTTCAGGAATATCAGCTGTAATTCCAAAACGTTTCGTTGTTTCGGGAAGAACATTGAGCCCTAAAAAGGTATGAGTTTTAACCGCATAAATATTATCTGAAACGGCAAGTGCATTGGCCATCGGAATGTTAGAATACGCATAAGCATTGGAATAATTATTTGGGGTATAAGTATCTTTTCCATCATTATAAGGGAAGGTAGTCGGCTCATTCATAAAGGTGGTGGATGGATTGAATCCATATTCTAAAGCCTCATAGTAAAGGAAAGGTTTCATTAAGGAACCAATCTGACGTTCACTATAAAGGGCTCGATTATACTGAGAGGTCTCATAATCATTACCTCCACTCAGAGCTTTAACGTACCCGGTGGAAGGTTCGATGACAATAACGGCAGTTTGAACCTCTTGATCTGTCACATTCTCTTGAATGGCTTCGTTCACATAGGTTTGAATATCACGGTCTAATGTGGTGTAAATATTTAAGTTACGGTAAGAGCTTGTTTGACCAACTAAGAGTTTGTCCACTTCGGTTAACACCGCATCTACGTAGTATGGCGCATCGTAATCAATGTCTTCTGGGTATTCACCGATGACGACTGTTTCAGTATTCATGGCCTCATCATATTCTTCTTGATTAATATAATTTTCGGCCAGCATCGAATTTAAGACGATTTTTTGACGTTTGGCTGAATTTTCAGGATGACTAATTGGGGAGTAGTAGCTAGGTCCTTTTGGAATTCCAACTAAAACGGAGGCTTCAGCCAATGTGAGCTCACTGGCATGCTTTCCAAAGTAATAAAGTGAAGCATCTTCAATGCCATAATTCCCGTGGCCAAAGTTAATGGTGTTTAAATAACCTTCTAAAATCGTGTCTTTATCGTAACTTAACTCAAGCCGAAGCGTATAAAAAGCTTCCTTAATTTTACGAGACCATGTTTTTTCAAAGCTTAAATAAAGGTTACGAGCGTATTGTTGAGTAATCGTTGATGCACCTTGTGAACGGGTTCCTGACGTGATATTGGTTACCAAAGCTTTGGCTATTCGAAGCGGGTCGAATCCGAAATGGTCATAAAAGTTCCGATCCTCAGTTGCAATGAAACCATTAATCACATACGGAGAAATCTCATTTAGGCTAACCCAGTGTTGATCTTTCGGATACGTCTTCTCTAAAAAGACTTCACCATCCGCATCATAAAACGTAATCGCTGTATTTACATTAATGTCTGGAGCAGGCAAATACTTGAAATATTGATAAACTGTTAAACAAAGAATTGCGACCAGTTCAACACAAATAATCGTGGTCACACGCGTATATTTAGATCTAAAAAAAGTGGATAACATCTCACATAATCTCATAACTTCACCTCGAGATTTAGTTTATCCACAAATTTAAATAATATTTACAAAAAGAGGTAAAAAAATTAAATATAGGAATCAATTAAAAATGAAATTAATGTTAGATAGCGTATATGAAGATATACAGAGAGGAGAGTGTCAAATGTTAATAATATATATATTAATTTTTTTTCTCGGATCTACTTTAGGTTCTTTTTATCACGTGGTTGGATATCGGATGCCGATTGGAGAGAATTGGGTGAGTGATCGCTCCCGCTGCCCAGGGTGTTGTCATGAACTCACATTTTATGAATTAATGCCAGTGCTTTCTTATGTGTTACAAGGTGGGAAATGTCGTTCCTGTGGCATGAAGATTAAGCCGATTTATTTATTATCGGAGATTTTTGCTGGACTTTTATTTGTGTTTCCTGTTTGGTTCTATGGTTTTGAAGGATTCACTACGGGTGAAAGTTATGTGGCGTGGGCGTTTTTATCGATGCTCATCATCATCACCGTATCGGACATTTATTATCAGTTGATTTTAGACAAAGTGCTTCTATTTTTCAGTGCGGTGCTTCTTATCCTTTATATTATTTATCCACAGTATGATTTAGTATCAGGTTTAATAGGAGGGGGCGTTGGTTTTCTGACGTTATATGCTGTTGGTTTATTGGGACAATTTCTGTTTAGGAAAGAGGCGCTTGGTGGTGGAGATATTAAGTTATACGCTGTTATTGGATTTGTCTTAGGGATTTCTAGCACATTCCTATCATTATTTTTAGCAGCAGTTTTTGCTTTAATTTATATGTTAATGTTTATGGAAGATAAGACGAAGCCACTGGGCTTCGGACCTTTTATTGCGATTGCGTCTTATCTTTGTTTATTTTATGGTTCATCGTTGTTAAATTGGTATTTTAATTTATTTTAATTAAAGGCGCTATCTAAAAAAACTCCCGACATCGTTTGGGAGTTTTTAGATTTTTTCAAAATTTAAATGAGAGATGGACTGTGCTAATGATGGCGTTAATAATGGAATAGAATCTTCATTTAAGGGTAACCATTCATAGTAGTCGTGCTCGTTAGATAGCTTAATCTCACCTTCGAGAATTTCACATAAGTAAATGACGCCCATAATAAGGTAATCATCGTTTATAAAGTCCCATTGATGTAGTAATCGGATGGGTCTGACTAAGAGGGAGGTTTCTTCTAATATTTCTCGACGCAACGTTTCTTCGGCACTTTCATTTTGTTTCATTTTTCCTCCTGGAAGATCAAAGTATTCACAGCGCGAACTGACTTTATGGAGGGCTAAAAATTCATGATTCCGTACAATTAAGCCTTTGACTGAGAAATTAATTTGTGTCATGTGTCCACATCCTTTCACTTGATTTATAATCATTATATGAAGTTTAAGAGAAAAAGATGTCAGAATGTGAGTTCGTTTTGCTAAAGTGATAAAAATAGTGTAAAATAGTAACGATATTATACGATAAAAAGGACGTGAAGACATTGGCATTAACAGCTGGAATCGTTGGTTTACCAAACGTCGGGAAATCAACTTTATTCAATGCAATTACTCAAGCTGGAATTGAAGCAGCTAATTATCCATTCGCGACAATCGACCCAAACGTAGGTGTGGTTGAAGTTCCGGATGAGCGTTTAAATAAATTAACAGAATTAGTTAGTCCTAAAAAGACTGTTCCAACAACTTTTGAATTTACAGATATCGCTGGATTAGTGCGTGGGGCAAGTAATGGAGAAGGGTTAGGAAACAAATTCTTAGCTAACATTCGTGAAGTAGATGCGATCACTCAAGTGGTTCGTTGTTTCGAAGATGGAAACATCATTCACGTTGAAGGTTCAGTTGATCCAATTCGTGACGTTGAAGTTATTAACTTAGAGTTAATTTTAGCGGATATGGAGCAAGTCGATCGTCGTTTAGGACGTTTAGCAAAACAAGCAAAATCAGGAGATAAAGCTGCTAAAGCTGAGCAAGCTGTTTTAGAAAAAGTAAAAGCTGGATTCGATCAAGAATTACCTGCTCGTGCTTTAGAATTAGATGAAGATGATATCCAAGCCATTAAACATTTACAATTATTAACGTTAAAACCAATTTTATATGTGGCTAACGTTGGTGAAGATGACTTAATGGCTGGAGAAGATAATGAATACGTGAAAGCATTACAAGAGTATGCTGATCGTGAAGGTGCAAAAGTCATTAAAGTATGTGCACGTATCGAAGAAGAAATCTCTCAATTAGAAGATGAAGAAAAAGCGGCATTCTTAGAAGAATTAGGAATCAAAGAAAGTGGATTAGATCAATTAATTCGCGAAGCTTATGATTTATTAGGATTAGCAACTTACTTCACAGCTGGTGTGCAAGAAGTTCGCGCATGGACATTCATTAAAGGAATGACAGCTCCTCAATGTGCAGGAATCATTCATAGTGATTTCGAACGTGGATTTATCCGCGCGGAAACTGTTTCTTACGATGATTTAGTTAAATACGGTTCAGAGCAAGCAGCTCGTGAAGCGGGACGTTATCGTTTAGAAGGAAAACAATACATCGTTCAAGATGGAGATGTTATGTTATTCCGTTTCAATGTATAAAAAAATTCATTTAAATTGAATAAATTTTGATTAATTGAATCATACTATACATGATTCGTCATTAGGTAGCTACTAAAACTTGTCATGATACCTACAACTAGATTCTAGTGGTGAATCAAAAAATCGGCACGCTACTTGGCGTGCCGATTTAATTTTAAAAAGTGGATGTATTATTAAATTATAACATCTTTTTTTAACTTGCTATAGTAGATATACCTGTGCTATAATATATGACTGTGAGTAATAAGACTATTACTCCTTGCCCGCATATGGGCCGTCTAGACCAAGAGGAGGTGCAATATAATGAGAAAATACGAAATTATGTACATCGTTCGTCCTAACTTAGAAGAAGAAGGACGCAAAGCAGTAATCGCTAACTTCCAAAACATGTTCACTAACATGGGTGCGGAAATCGTTGAAACTAAAGAGTGGGGTATGCGTGATTTAGCATATGCTATCGAAGATTTCACAAAAGGTTACTACGTAGTAATGACAGTTAACTCTTCAATCGAAGCTAAAAACGAATTCGATCGTTTAGCTGGAATCAGCGAAGATGTTATCCGTTACATCGCTATCAAAGAAGAAGAATAAGATTTTAATGTACTAAGTGAGGGTGGTATAAATGATTAATCGCGTTGTTTTAGTAGGGCGATTAACTCGTGATCCAGAACTAAAGTATACAACTAATGGGATCGCAAACTTGCGATTCAGTATTGCGGTTAATCGCACTTTCACTAGTCAAAATGGAGAACGCCAAGCAGATTTCATTAACTGTGTTGCATGGCGCGGCCAAGCTGAGAATATGGCGAAGTTTTTACGTAAAGGATCTCTTATTGGAGTGGAAGGACGTATTGAAACAGGTAGCTATCAGGCTCAGGATGGATCAATGCGTTATACAACAGATGTTGTGTGCGATAGCGTACAGTTCTTAGAACCACGCTCTGCATCTGCTGATCGAGGAAACTTTGGAGCTCAACCATCACAAGACTTTGGTGGAGGCTTTGGAGGTGGATACGGTGGTACGCCATCATTCCAACAACAAGCGCCAGCATCAAATGGCTTTGGTGGAAATCCTTTCGGGGGAGCACCAAGTATGGATCAAGGCTTCGGAAATCCATCGCAATCATTTAATAATGAGCCAGATTTCAGCTCAACTATTAATATTTCTGATGATGATTTACCATTTTAATTTTTAAATAACATATAAAAAATAATTTTAAAAGATGTTAGGAGGAACTATCATGGCTCAATTCCGTCGTGGAGGACGTCGTCGTCGTAAAGTTTGCTATTTCACTACAAACAAAATTACGAAAATCGACTACAAAGATGTAGATTTATTAAAACGTTTCGTATCTGATCGTGGAAAAATCTTACCTCGTCGTGTAACAGGAACAAGCGCTAAATACCAACGTGAATTAACAGTTGCTATTAAACGTGCTCGTCACATGGCATTATTACCATTCTCTGCTGAATAGTAATAACACATTGTTTACAGAGTGGCGCGGACTTTCGCGCCATTTTTTTATAAAACATAAGCTAACCTTTATTATTCGTCAGACGATGTAAAAGAAACATTCGTTTCTTCTGGCGAATCTCGCAACAGAGATATTTGCATCAGGGCCCAATTATTAAAAATATTCAAGTTTTAACGCCACCTTCAATAGAAGGTGGTTTTTTTGTCGCTCATCTAGCCATCTTTAATGGCTTTGATGAGCTATCTTTTTTATCTGAGGTGAGAGTCGAAGCGATATTTTAGGAATAAACTAAATTTAAAGATATGCGTAATAGTTCTTTTACTCCTTTGGCCCAATAAGTTAATGTGGATACTGTAGGTGATGATAAAAGTGACACTATTTATAGTTTGGTAGTTAGGATTTAACTATTACTACTCTTATGATAATGATTCATATTGTAATTTATGATGAAAAAAGATGTTATATGCTTAGTAATTGAGAGAGCTCGAAAATATTCCTTTTTGTTAGGAGCGAAAAGACAGTCAGCTGTAAATTAGGATGTACATACGATATAAATGTCTTGATTTTGACAGTCAGCTATTCATTGGGGTGTACATTTCAATGCTGAGAAAGCTTGCTATAAAGCTTACGCTAGGTGTTTATGATTCTTTCTACAATTCTATAAGGTGGATAAAAAAGAACAGGATGAGTGTCCTGTTCTTGTTAATTATTTTTCTTCTTCTTTTGCTTGCTCAGCATTAGCAATTACTTCACATGGTTCAACTTTCATTGTTGAGCGATCTAATAAGTAAGTATCTGTACAGCAACTCATGTCTTCTGTTAAGTGGGCATCACTTAATAAACGAAATGGGTTATAAGAATTGTTTTTTTCCATCTTCTTCACTCCTCATAAAACATTATAATGAAATAACTACACTTCTAATTATATACCTATACCTAAAAAAATTAAGTGTTTTTTATAAGGAAATTTAAAATTTGGGGAAATTATCATCAATGAGGCCTATCAAGGAAATAGATAGGGTAAGGAAGTTTTATTTTATGGGTAAAAAAAGCAGTAGAATGTAACTTCTTTAGTGACGACTTACGGTAGCGGAGTATTTATATGAGAGTATAGGATTTAAATATTTATCGACAGGTGAGGAAGAACAAGAAGTGAAGTTAATTTTAACGTTAAAATAGGAAAGAGGACCTGAAAGAGGTCCTCTTTTGTTATAAAAGTGGATCGTATAATTTAAATGAATCGTTATTTATCTCGGTATTAAGGATGAGATGATGATCACTAGTTGAGGTTAGAAGATAAATAGGAGAATTTTATCTTTTTAAATGGTATTGGAGGTTGAGGTTAAATGAAGAATTCAGAGATAAATAATTTAATAAATCTGAATATTTGAAGTTAGATTGTGATGAGATTGTACCGAATACAGAGCTATATTAATTAATTTGAATGCTAGTAATTAAATGGTGAGGATGAGTGATAAGTAAGTGTGTAGATGTAATGGTTGCTAAGATGATGATAGAGATTTGCAATGTTAATAGAGTGATTGTAATGATAATGAGGATACAGTGTTTCAACAGATAGATGAGTTTAAGGAATGAAGATTCTGCGGATTAGTTGGATGAGGAGAGTGAGTGTATGATAAATGTTAGAAGAGTTTTTAATAGATTAAATGTACAATTATTAGTTCGATCCTTAATGTGTTTTTGCTTTATATACTAGGCTATAGTTTTATCATGTTTCATAGTGAATGGTAAGAGTGAGTACAAGTGTGGTTTTATACTGTTATGATAAGGACTGTGTTTTTGGTTGGAGTGAGTCATGATTATATTAGAAATCCTATGCTTTAAATGTACTGAATGCTTTTGGGGATTTTGTTTTAGATGTGATGCGTTTAAAACTGAGTGATTAGGAGGATATTTAGTTTGAATGTGTGAATTTTGAGGTAAAAATGAATATGTTTTTTAGTGTAAGTGTGCTGTATGTAAAACTGGTGGGTTAGTACAAAATGTGGTTTGAATATACGGATGATGTAGTAGGTATGTGTATGAGTATATGGTTAGAAAGGGATTTTGTTTTGGGATAATTGTGGTGGATGTAAAACTAGTTAATTGGCATGAAATATGGTTTGAATTTACAAGTTTGAAGTAAGGATGTAGCTAAATGTACTATTAGAGATAAGTTTATTTTTTAGTATAAGATGTGGTGGATATAAAATTGGCTAGTTAGTAGGGATTGTCGTTTGAATGTATGGAGTGTGGGGGAAGGATGAGTATAAATGTATTGTGATAGTGGATGGTGGTATTAGTTTAAAGGTTGATGTATTAGTATAGGTGTGGCTGGATTGTGTGAATGAGTAGTGGTTAAAAGCTGACGTAAACAAGTAGTGTGGTGTTATAATGATGAGTGAAGTTCATTTTGCTCGGAAGGTGTGTTGTTTAGTGTAGCAGTGAATGGGCTATAATAAGAAGAGTGTATTAAGTTTCAAATATTCAGATGTCTTGATCAAACGTATGAATGTTAAAGGTGATAGATGAGATAAATGAGTGATGATGAAGTTATGAATGGAGGAATGTTAATTTGATGATGTTTTATGAAATAAGTTATGTGATAAAGGAATGATGACAGAAAACAATAAGATGGAGGATTTGTTATATTATTGTGGGATTAGTTAATGGTCTGATCAAGAAACTGTTAGATTTGATTGTGTATTTTAGTTTGGATTTATATGGTGATGAAGGATTTGATTTTTAGTTTAGAATCTAACAGGTGAAATGAAGATTTGTTTATTGAACCCTCATTTCAATAATAGTTTATTCAGATGAATCTTTTTTGAATGAGCAAAAGGAATAGTTGCTAGAAAAAGATAAAAATTTTTATAGACGTCCATTTAAAATGAAAATGTGGCTGTGCCCCTATATAAGTGAATATATATTCAGCTCAAATTGTGGTATAATAGAGACGTTAATTGGCATTTATGAAGGGGGTCTTTTAGATGAAGACGAAGTCGCTTGTTAACGCGGCAATTATGCTAGCCATTTATATGGTCTTTTTTGTTTTATATAATATTGGAGTTTTGCCGACAATCATGTCGATTTTATTACCTATTCCACTCATTGTTTATTCAGTCACGACAAATCGAGTTCGAGATGTGTTATGGTTATTGATTGGGTGCTTTATTGGAACATTTTTATTTGGCTCAGTTTATGGACTAGTTACAACCTTGAATTATGGGTTGATGGGTGCTCTGATTGGTATTGGGATTATAAAGAAATGGCCGTATTGGCAACGTCTTTTAAATGCAGCAATTGTATCAGTCATTTCGTTTCCGATTTTAACTTATGTGGTTACAGGATTAAATCTCCAAGAATCCATGGCACAAATGGCGGATGAAATGAATGGGATGCTTGAATCTATGTCAGCTTTTTTACCAGCGAATAGCGCTGAGATGCTGTTGCCAGTTCAAAATATGGTTAGTACAATGATGACGACGTTATTACCAACGATTCTTATTTTAATGGGATTAGCTTCAGCGTTTTTAAGTGATACGGTTGCAACTAGCGTTCTTAAACGTATGAATTATGAAGTTACTAGACGTGGAAGTATTCACCGTTTCCAATTAGGTGCGAAATTAGCAGTGACTTTGTTAATTAGTCAAGTGGCGATTGTATTTATTCCAAATCATGCATTAAATGTTGTATTAATGAATGTCATTATGCTTTTAAACACGTTATTCTTATTACAGGGGATTGTGGTGGCAATGTCTTATTTTAGATCTCGTAATAAGAGAGGATTTGGAACTTTTATTATTATTTTTGCGTTAATGTCTAGCTTCTCAATGTTTATTTCAGTGCTCGGGGTGATGGATGCGTTGTTCGATTACCGTGAGCGATTTGCTGTTAAAAAATCATAATGAAAGGTAGGTGGTAATGGTGAAAAAGATTAGGAAATGGTTAGAAGAATATCAAGATCATCTTGGATATCTGGTGATTTCTATTGTTTCTTTAGTAGTGACTGGAATTTATGCTTATTATCAATCTGATGTGATCTCTCTAATCATCTTCTTATATTTTGTAGGAGATGCTATCTATCGTGTGAATGCTTATTTTCACTATAAAGCCGATACGCTAAAGAAGATTGAATCCATTTCATATCGTGTCAAGCATGCAGGGGAAACGGCGTTTAATCAATTACCGATGGGGATTTTACTTTATGATGAAGCTTATGAAATTGTTTGGTTTAATGCGTATTTAAAGCGGGTTTTTAATCAAGATTTACATGATAAAGTGTTAAAGGATTTAAGTGAACAACTCTATAATCGATCGCTTGGTGGTGAGGAATCATTTAAGATAACTGTTAATCAACAGACGTATCAAGTGTTACATATGAAAGATGAACGATTGATGTATTTTACAGATTATACAGAGTATACAGAGTTATCACGAAAATATGTCAATGAACAGCCGGTTGTTGGAGTTCTTGTGATGGATAATTATGACGAGGTCTTTCATAATTTAAATGAACAAGAAAAAAGTGAATTCTATGGAAAAATCATTTCGATTATTATGCAGTGGGCCGATCAGCATAAAATCTATATTCGGACGACAGCTAGTGACCGTTTTGTTTTAATGATGCCGTACGAGGTGTTACAGCAACTTCGCGAGACGAAATTTACGATTATTGATAAGGTTCGCGAAGCAGCTAAAGAAAAAGATATTATGTTAACGATTAGTATCGGGTTAGCAACTGGATACGATAGTTTTTCTGAACTTGGACAACGTGCGAATTATATGTTAGATTTAGCACTAAGCCGTGGGGGGGATCAAGTAGCGATTAAAATCGCAAGTGATGATAAGTTTTTATTCTACGGTGGAAAAACAAATCCAGTTGAGAAACGTAATCGTGTTCGTGCGCGTGTGAATGCACAAGCTTATGAGCGTTTAGTTCGTGATAGTGAACGTGTCATTATTATGGGACATCGTTATCCGGATGTGGATGCGATTGGAGCCAGTATCGGATTATTACGAATGGGAATTGCTTCAAAGAAAGAAGCTTACATTGTTTTAAAGCAGGAGGAGCTAGATAAAACAGCTAAAAATTTTGTTGATGAAATTTTAAAAGATGAAAAGTTGAAAAAGTATTTCATTTCAAGTGAAACAGCGATTGAATTAATGACCAAAAATACGTTACTAGTAGTTGCGGATACGCAGGATCCAAAAATGGTGATAGAGCCAGCACTTTTACCGCGTGCTAAGAAAGTCGCTGTCTTTGATCATCATCGACGAGGCGTTGATGTGATTGATTCGGTGCTTTCGTTTGCGGAGCCTTATGCCTCATCAACGGTCGAATTAGTTGTGGATATGTTCGATTACTATTCACAGAAAATTAAAATGACGCCATTAGAAGCTTCGATTATGTTAGCGGGAATTATTGTTGATACGCGTCGATTCTCGTATCATACGGGACGACGAACGTATGAAACGGCCGCTATTTTAAAACAAAAAGGAGCGGAAGAGAAGTTAGTTCAGCAATTGCTCCGAACGCCGCTTGAGAATTATTATAGTAAGGCACATCTCATTGAACGAGCAGAAATCTTTAAAGATGAGTTTATTATTGCTTGTGCAGATGATGAGATGGTGCTTGAAAAAGTTCAAATTGCTCAAACAGCCGACGAGTTGTTAAATGTTCAAAATATTAAGGCTTCATTCGTAATCTCACGTATTGATGAGCAGTACATTGGAATTAGTGCTCGTTCACTAGGTGATGTGAATGTTCAAGTGTTAATGGAACAACTGGGTGGTGGTGGGCATTTAAATAATGCAGCAACACAAATGCGTAGTAGCAGTACACAAGATGCTGTTTTACAATTAAAAGAAGTTATTGTTAAAGAGTTAGAAGAAAGTGGTGAGTCTAAATGAAAGTAATTATGTTAGAAGATGTTAAAGGTAAAGGTAAAAAAGGTGAAGTTAAAGATTTTCCAAATGGTTTTGCGAACTTCTTAATTAAACAAAATAAAGCGATGGATGCAACGCCAGGAAATATGAATAAATTAAAAGCTCAACAAGCGGAAGAAGAAAAACAAGCCGAGTTACGCTTAGAAGAAGCCAAAAAGTTAAAAGCTGATTTAGAACAAAAAACAGTGATTGTTAAAGTAAAATCAGGAGATAACGGGCGTGTGTTTGGTTCAGTTAGCACAAAAGCAATTGCTGAAGAGTTCCAAAAACAATTCGGAATCAAATTAGATAAACGTAAAATGGATTTAGAAGAACCAATCCGTGGATTAGGAATGGCACGTGTTCCAATTCATTTACATCCAGAAGTAGTCGCAACTATTTCAGTTCAAATCAAAGAAAAATAAGAGGTTATGATAGATTAACGTTAGAAAGTTGGGTATCCCATGTTAGAATCGCCAAATCGTCAGATGCCTCATAGCACCGATGCTGAACAAGCTATTCTTGGGGCCATGTTGCTCGATGAAAAGGTGTGTGAGGATGTCAAACTCAAATTACAGCCAGATGATTTTTATCATCATCGTCATCGCATTATTTATGAAACGATGCTGATCCTATTGGACCAAAATATTGGGGTCGATGTGACAACAGTTACAGCGTATCTTCAAGATCATAAACGTATTGCTGAAATTGGTGGTGTGGAGTACATCTTAACGATTTACGAAAGTGTCGCAACGACAGCACATACAGAGCATTATGTCGAGATTGTTTTAGAAAAATCAATTTCACGTTTAATCATTAATCGTGCTCAAAGTCTAATTGAGCAAGGATATGATCCAGAGACATCAACTCAAGATTTAATTGATACGGCTGAGCAACAATTCTCAGGCTTAGCTCGATTAAATCAAGGGTCTGATTTTAAACAAATCGATAATGTCATCATTGACTTTATTAAAAACGTTGAGCGTTTATCTCAATCAACAGGTGAAGTAACTGGATTAACAACTGGATTTACCGCACTTGATAATATGACTTCGGGTCTTCAAAATAACGACTTAATTATCGTTGCTGCCCGTCCTGCGATGGGGAAAACCGCATTTGCCTTAAATATTGCGCAAAACGTGGCCAAGCTAAATCATGTGAATGTTGCCATTTTCAGCTTAGAGATGGGGGCCGATCAGCTCGTATCCCGTTTAGTTAGTGCCGAAGGACGAATTGAAGCGCATCGTTTAAAAACTGGGAATTTAGAAGGGGCGGATTGGCGTTCATTGAAAATTGCCACCGATGTATTAAGTAATTTAGGCATTTATATCGATGATACACCTGGTATTCGTGTTGGAGAATTGCGAGCAAAATGTCGACAACTTCATCAACAAAAAGGTCTTGGATTAGTAATGATCGACTACTTACAGTTACTTTCTGGTAGCAAGGCTAACGGTGGGAATCGTCAACAAGAAGTCTCTGAAATTTCACGTATGTTAAAAGAGATGGCACGTGAGTTGAAAATCCCGGTTATTGCTTTATCGCAGTTATCACGTCAGGTGGAAAATCGTGAAGATAAGCGACCAATGATGTCAGACTTACGTGAATCAGGAAGTATCGAGCAGGATGCCGATATCGTTACTTTCTTATATCGTGAAGATTACTATAAAAAGGATCCGGAATTAAACGATAATATCGTTGAAGTTATTTTCGCGAAGCACCGTAGTGGGGCTGTCGGGACAGTTAAGTTAGCCTTTAGAAAAGAAATCAGCCGATTCGAAAATCTGGTTAATGTTCCAGAGTCAGCTCACATCCCAGACGTCTAGTAAAAAACATCTAAGTTTAAGATGCGTTTTACATAAAACACATTTTGACGATACGTTTGACTTATATTATAATTAGGAATGAACAATTAGAGGAGGATTCGACTATGTTTGAACGTTTAGAGGCAATCTTAGAGCGTTATGAAAAAATTAACGAAATGATGGCTGATCCTGCAATCGTTACTGATATTAAAAAATTAACTGAATTATCAAAAGAACAACGTGGTCTTGAAGAGACAGTTAATGTGTATACTGAATATAAAGAAATTGCAGCTTCAATTGAAGATTTAAAAGAAATGGCAAAAGACTCTGATCCAGAAATTAGTGAAATGGCTGAAATGGAATTAGAAGAGTTAAAACCACGCCTTCCAGAATTAGAAGAGCGTTTAGAAATCTTATTAATTCCTAAAGATCCAAACGATGAGAAAAACGTAATCGTTGAGATCCGTGGAGCTGCGGGTGGAGATGAAGCAAATATCTTCGCATCAGACTTATACCGTATGTATACAAAATATGCTGAGTTAAAAGGATGGAAAATCCAAGTCATGAACGTTGACTACTCTGAATCTGGAGGGATGTCACAAGTTGAGTTCATGATCTCAGGTGAAAGTGTATACTCTCACATGAAATATGAATCAGGAGCACACCGTGTACAGCGTGTCCCTGCCACTGAATCTCAAGGACGTATCCACACATCAACAGCAACTGTTTTAGTTATGCCAGAGGCTGAAGATGTAGATATCGAAGTAAGTATGAATGATATCCGTGTTGATACTTTCTGTTCATCAGGACCTGGAGGACAGTCAGTAAATACAACTAAATCAGCGGTACGTTTAACTCACGTTCCAACTGGAATCGTTGTATCATGTCAGGACGGAAAATCACAACACGAAAATAAAGCCAATGCCTTAAAAGTATTAAAAGCTCGTATCTATGATTCAATCTTACAAGAGCGTTTAGAGGCTGAAGGTGAAGAACGTCGTTCTAAAATCGGAACAGGTGAACGTTCAGAAAAAATCCGTACTTACAACTATCCACAAAACCGTGTCACTGACCACCGTATTGGATTCACTATCCAACAGTTAGACCGCGTTATGGAAGGTAAATTAGAGCCAGTTGTTGAAGCTTTAATTACAGAAGAACAAAAACGTAAATTAGCTGCTCAAGATTAATGACATTAAATAAAAAATCTAACTTCATTTTGAAGTTAGATTTTTTATTTATTCTCTACTTTATGGTTATCCTAAAATTCATTTATATAAGTCTAGAAATAGAAAAAAGCGCCCGGGGGGAGGGGCGCTTTTTTAAAAATTAGGAGAAACTGTAAAGGGGGGGAACCTTTACAGCCTTAATTGTGATGACAATTCAATGGGGGGATTGAACTGTCATCTTCCCTCGAGTCTCTCTTTTTGGGGGGATGAGAGTAGGCTCAGAAAAAGTCTTTGCCATAATCGAGGGATTAAAGTATTAAATACTTTGGGAGAGAATTATAAGGAGAGAGTATGAAAAATAAAACTTTAAAAATTGGGGAGAGAAATGAGTAATGAAATAAAGTTTTATATGGGGGGGAAGAGTATGCCCGTAAGTTCTCGTCTTACGGACAATTATATTATGAACCAGTACTATGAATTTTAAACGTAATTTATGTAAAAAAGTTAAGATTATTTATTATAAAAGTCGTATGAACTAAATTGTGGTGTGAGTTTTACACTTAACTACTGATTTCCTTGCTACATCTAATTCTAATATATGTATCATATCCTAAATGGTTCCATGAAAGATTGGATATCTTCCATAATAGAATGAAGGTGCATCTTTATTATAGGAGAGAGTTATATCATTAGGATTCATATTCTTCAGAGTGAGTGTATGCTTTCATATCTAATAATCCAAGATAAGTTGTAAAAAATTTTATTTGCATGTTTTAGCATTTTAGAGTAAAATGATGGTTGATTTTAAGAAGACGGTGATAAAGATGAAAACAATGCGTGAATTGTTAAAATGGGCTGAAGATTACGCCCTTGAAAATGGAAAAGAAGATTCGGCTGTTAAATTATTATTAATGCATGTAACTGGGAAAGAAAGTTATGAAATTTTAGCCGATATGAATATGCAAGTACCAGCGGAACAAGTTGAAGAATTTGAGCGCTGTGTTAAAACATACGTTGAACAAAATATTCCTGTTCAACACATTATGGGATACGAAACATTCTTTGGACATAAATTTATTGTCAATGATGATGTCTTAATCCCACGCTTTGAAACAGAAGAATTAGTGGCTAATGTCTTATCAACTTATGATGATGTATTTGATGGTGCCCCTGTTAAGGTCGTCGATGTAGGAACAGGAAGTGGAGCGATTGGTGTTACTTTAGCAGTTGAAGAATCGAATATGGAAGTAACGGTGACTGAATTATCAGAGGCCGCTTTAGAAGTTGCGAAACAAAATGCTTCTAATTTAGGAGCAAATGTAACATTCTATCAAGGAGATATGTTACAACCATTAATTGAACGCGGATTAAAGTTTGATATCCTAGTATCAAATCCTCCATACATTCCATTAACTGAAAATGTCGATCCACTTGTTAAAGATAATGAACCACACTTAGCGTTATTTGGTGGAGAAGATGGATTAAAATTCTATCGTCAAATTTTAAAAGATGCTCATAAAGTTGTAAATGAGAAAAATATTATTGCATTTGAACATGCATATAACCATAAAGAAGCAATGGCGGAATTAGTGAAGCAACATTTCCCTAACTCTAAGTTTGAAACATTAAAAGACTTAAATGGAAAAGATCGTATGACTATTATCATTAATAACTAAGATTTAGCCTAGAAATGTGAAATACATTTGGGTTTCTATATAGAAAATTAATTTCCTTTTAGGGAAGGATAAGAGAAAGGGGATGTCCTATGACATCCTTCTTTTTATAGAAAGGATTTGTAAATGCATGATTTATCAAAGTCATCAATTAAGTGAAGCATTAGCGATGATTACCCAAGAAGATGTGATTGTTTTTCCAACGGATACAGTCTATGGAATAGGAGCTAGTATTCATTCACCAAATGCTTTAGATAAAATTTTTGAAATTAAAAATCGCCCAACAGAAAAGTCTTTAATTGTTTTATGCGCAAATGAAGAACAGTTAGAGAAAATTGTAGGTCCGTTATCAGTAGAAGTTAAAAAGTTGATTGATGCGTTTTTACCTGGAGGATTAACGTTAATCTTAAATTGTTATATGCCTTTATCTAATGAGATTACGCGTGGAAAACAGACAATTGGAGTTAGAATTCCTGATCATCCATTAGCTTTAAAGTTATTAAGTGAATTAGGTCCATTGGCAACAACAAGTGCCAATGTTTCAGGTGAAGTAAGCCCAACAAGGGTAGATGTGGATAATCCAGTTATTCATCGTGTGGATTATGTCTTTGATGATGGAGAAACGAAAGCACAAATTCCCTCAACTATTTTAGATTGCACGACGAGTGAATTTAAAATTTTACGAGAAGGAGCTATTTCATTAGAAGAAATTCAAAAAGTTTTACATAAAAAATAATTTTTGTGAAATACTACGTATAATTTTTTGGAAACTGTCCATAATGAGGTATCAGGTGAAAGGGATGGTGTTTAGAATGAATCAGAAATCAACAATTATCGTAGTATTAACATTAATTATGATGGTAACAGTTTATCAAATCGGGAAAGCAGAACCTCAATCAGATCAGGCACAAGTCGTTGTGAATGATACAGCCATTCGTATTCGTATTATTCCAAATTCAAATAAATATGAAGATCAACAAGCTAAGAAAATGGTTCGTTATGCAATCGATGAATATTTAGCAGCTAATAAATCTGCTTTTGAAACGATTAATTCAACTCGTGAATTTATTATGCAAAATATCGGTGAAATTGAAGATACAGTCGCACATGTCTTAGATACGATTAATTATGAGACAGGTTTTGAAGTGAGCTATGGGGCGCATTTATTCCCAGAAAAACAATACAATGGTGAAACATATGAAGCGGGATATTATGAGAGCTTAGTTATCACAATTGGTGAAGGAATGGGGAATAACTGGTGGTGCTTTATGAATCCAGATCTTTGTTTAGGACCAAGTGCAACATCTAATGAATCAGAAGATTCAAGTGAGTGGAACGCACAATATAATGCAATGGAAAGTACACAACAAGCGTTCCAAGAAAAAAAATTCAACTCGTATATTGGTGAAGTTGTAGCTAATTTGTTTGGTACAAAAGAAACAGAAGCTTATGTAGCATCAGATGACTCAACAAAAGCAAATTGGTATTTATATGAGGATGAGTATTAATTAGTCGTCACCATCCTCCTTTCCGTCCTTTTATTTTAAAACCTTATAATCATATTTTATTCCCCTTTAACATATACATGAAGTTGAAGGGGGATTTTTATGATGACTGATAAAGAAGTAAAACGTTATGAAGCAACTGATTATGACCTTGTTCTAGAATTTATGAAGAAAGTGACGACACTTGAAACAGTTAATCCACAGATTATTGAGCAATCCATCCTCATTAAACAGTTTGATAAAGTATCAGGAATGGTCTCATTTGAGGCTTTTGATCAAGTTGGGATTATTCGTTATTTTATTTATGACCAAAACATTGTTCCAGATTTATTAGTGAATATGTTTTTTGAATTGTATCGATCAGCTAAAGAAAAAGAGATTAATCAATTAGTCGCTATCACTTCTCATCCATATGCGCGTCAATTATTTGGATTACTAGGATTTGTGGAAATGAAGAAAACATCCAATCTAAATATTCCAGAGTTATTAAAATTAGAGGATGTTCAACTGATGAGTATCAAATTTTAATAGTAGATGATAAATTTTGGTAAAATATAGATTGTTTTATATAAGAAAGAACTAAAATTGGTTTTAATTACCGATAATTAGTTCTTTTTTTATTTAAAATTTGGAGTAAAGTTAATAGATGAGAAATTACATGGGATTTTTTTTACACCTTTAATGCAAAAGTTTAGAAAAAAATATGTTATAATAAAAAAGATAGAATTATTTTACAGAATAAAAGGAGCGTTATTCATGAAAGTAGCTATTGCATGTGACCATGGTGGATTTGAATTAAAACAAGAAATCTTAGGTTTACTCAAAGACATGAATGTTGAATTCGAAGATTTCGGAAGTTATGATAGTTGTGCAGTTGATTATCCAGATTATGCATTTAAAGTATCAGAGTCTGTAGCCGCGGGGCAATTTGATCGCGGTATTTTAATCTGTGGAACTGGAATTGGAATTAGTATTGCTGCCAACAAAGTAAAAGGGATTCGTTGTGCATTAGTTCATGACTTATTCTCTGCAAAAGCAACAAGAGAGCATAATGATTCAAATGTTTTAGCTATGGGTGGACGTGTCATTGGTCCAGGATTAGCACGTGAGATTGTATCAGTTTGGTTAACGACTGAGTTTATGGGGGCACACCACACTGCTCGTATCGAAAAAATCTCGAAGTATGAAAACGCTTAAGGGATCCTGTGCTTAGGATTTCTTTTTTATTTCATAGATACTTGAAAAAAGTAAATAATTAAAGTGTGTGAAAATAAAAGTGATGTTTTTATTTTTAGACTCTTGAAGTTCTTGGTATTTTTTCTGCGGAGTATACATTGAAATGAAAGTAAAAAAGTTGTAGAATTACTAATTGAATTATATAAAAATATAAGGTGTATGAGGTGACCGACGTGGTTAAAGTTAATATTTTAGATCATCCATTAATTCAGCATAAGTTGACACAAATTCGTCAGAAAGATACATCTACGACGCAATTTCGTCAAATGATTAATGAGATTGGTGGATTAATGGTGTATGAAATTACACGCGATTTACCATTAGAACAAATCGAAATTGAAACACCAGTTGCTAAAACAAAAGCAAATGTAATTGCAGGTAAGAAAATGGTTGTTGTTCCAATTTTACGTGCAGGACTAGGAATGGTTGATGGTATCTTACAAATGATTCCTTCAGCCCGTATTGGACACATTGGAATCTTCCGTGATGAGGAAACATTACAACCTGTTGAATACTTTGCTAAGTTCCCAGAAGAATTAGATCAACGTGATATTTTTATCGTTGACCCGATGTTAGCAACAGGGGGATCTGCTATTGCTGCTATCAATTCAATTAAACAACGTGGCGCTAAAAATATTAAGCTAGTGTGCTTAGTAGGAGCACCTGAAGGGGTTAAAGCAATTAATGAAGCTCATCCCGATGTAACAGTTTATTTAGCATCATTAGATGAAAAATTAAATGAAAAAGGTTATATCGTTCCAGGTTTAGGAGATGCTGGTGACCGTATCTTTGGAACAAAATAATGAGTCAGCCACATAAAGTTGTTAAAGCCATGAAGTGGATGTCACTTCTTTCTCAAATAGGGATCACCATGATTGCCAATATATTTGTTGGATTATTTATTGGAAAGTATCTCGATCAATGGTTAAACACATCTCCGTTATTTTTACTGTTATTTGTATTTATCGGAGTTTTTAGTGGCATTAAAAGTGTCTATCTGTTAATAATTAAAATAGATAAGAGGGATAAGTCTTGAGTCAATTACAAAATGATCCAATTCGTGTCATTCCTAAACGAGTAATTCAGTTAGCATTAGTATTTACGTTTTTTATTGCCGTGATTACAATGGTATTCAAATTACCAATAGTTAATGTTTTAATTGGATATTGGTTAGGAGTTGTAGTAAATTTAATTAACTTCCGACTTATTGTTATCGGAACAAAGAATGCTCTTGAACAACAAGAAAAAGGTGCTAAATCAACGATGAAGACAAACTTATTGCTTCGTTTAGTGATTTATGCCGGAGCTCTTGTTGCAACAGTTCTTTTATTAGGAACACCAGCATTCGTTGCAGCCTTCATCGGTATTTCGATGGTAAGATTTGCGATTCAAACTGATGGTTTCTTTACGTTTGGTTATGGAAAAAACAAAAAGTAATCGTCGTTGAATATATATAGCTAATTAGAACGTATTATTCGATCTATTTTAGCCACCGATTATCATAATCGGATTAACAAGAAAATATGGAGTCACCTTCAGCAAAGGAATCTCTAAGAAAGGAGGTTAAGAATGAGTCCACTACTGATGAATATCTTCATAGGAGATAAAGAGGGAAACACAATTGTTAATCCAACGGTGTTTAACTCGGTTGTTTTAGTTCTTGTGCTATGTGTGTTCTTTATTATTTGTGGGAATGCCGTTAAAAAGGCTGATCCATCTAAACCATCAAAAGGTATTGTCTTGTTCCTAGAGATTTTAGTGACAGGTATTGAAGGGTTAGTTGAGCAAACAATGGGTGTTAAGCACTTAAATTTTGCACCATTCATTGGGACATTAACAGCGTATTTAATCTGTGCAAACTTATTAGGGTTACTAGGATTAAGTGCACCAACATCTGATTACAACGTTACATTAGCCTTAGCGGTTATTACGATTGTTGTCATGATCGGATCAGGGATTAAAGCAAAAGGAATCGGAGGGTACTTATACGATACGTACCTTGGAGACTTCCCATTCTTATTACCTTTAAATATTACCGGAGAGCTTGCGAAACCAATCTCGTTATCTTTCCGTTTATTCGGTAATATTTTAAGTGGTGGTATCATTATGTCGCTTATTTATCAAGCGCTTGGATGGTTCTCGCCATTGATTGCACCGGCTTTACATGGATATTTCGATATCTTCTCTGGTGTTATCCAAACATTAATCTTCATCATGTTAACTATGATTTGGTCTCAAGGAGCAATGGAGTAGTTAACAACAAAAAAACCAAGGAAAATAAATGTTAAATTAGGAGGAATTAAATTATGTTCTTAGAAACAGTTGCATCTTCAATTTCAAGTGAAGCATTCGTATTAGGTATGTCAGCAGTTGGTGCTGGATTAGCGGTATGTTCAGGTATCGGTACAGGGATCGGGCAAGGTAACGCGGCTGGTCAAGCTGCAGCAGCAGTAGGTCGTCAACCAGAAGCAAAAGGTGATGTAATGCAAATGATGATCTTAGGGCAAGCGATCGCCGAAACATCAGCTATCTACGGATTCGTAGTTGCCATCATCTTATTATTCATCAACCCACTTGTTCAATCATTATAATTCGTAGTACTGTAAGCAGTTATTATACGTAGTTATATTAAAGACAGATAAGAAAGGGGGCAACCTACTTGCAAATCTATATCATGCCAGACTTAGTCAATTTTACGTTACAAATTTTATCGACTTTAGTCTTATTCTTAATGATTAAACGTTTTGCATGGGCTCCTATGAAAGAATTCTTACGTAAGCGTCAAGAATTAGTTTCTCAAGAGATTAACCATGCAGAAATGTTAAAAGCTGATGCGATGGCTTTAAAACAGTCTGCTGAAGCACAAGTGCAAGTTGCACGCGACGAAGCACGTGAGATTGTTGAAAACTCTAAAAAACAAGCACAACATATGCATGATGAAATCGTGTCTAATGCTCGTAAAGAAGCTCAACAAAAATTATCTAAAGCAGCAGCAGATATTGAGCAAGAACGCAAAGCAGTTTATGCTCAAATTCGTTCAGATATCGTAGAATTAGCTGTATCTTCAGCTGAGAAAATGATTGAAAAAGAAATCGATGCTAATGTTCATAACGAATTATTTGATCAATTCATTGCTAAAGTAGGTGGAAGCCATGAGTAAAATCGCTTCTACTTATGCTCAAGCATTATTTGATGCGGCGCTTGAGTCAAATGTTTTAGAAGACATTAAAAATGATTTCAATGTTATTCGCTCTGTTATGAAAGAGCAGCCACAATTTATGGAGATTTTAACGCTTCCTAAATTAGATAAAAATGACAAAAAAGAGTTAATTAAAACAATTTTCTCTAAAGATGCATCACAAATTTTAGTTAATTTTTTAATGGTTTTAATTGATAAAGATCGTATTAATTTATTAACTGAAATTATGATTGCTTATAACGAATTAGTGAATCAACATTTTGCCATTCTTGAAGGAACTGTATATAGTGCAGTTGCTTTAAGCGAAGGTCAGTTAACAGAGTTAACGTATGCATTCACGAAAAAGTTAAATCAAAAAGTTAAACTTAATGTTGAAATTGATCCATCATTATTAGGTGGATATAAAGTTAATTTAGGTAATGTTGTATATGATAACTCAATCAAATTACAATTAAAGAACTTAAAAAATAACTTATTAAATGTTGAGTTAAAATAGAATAGAGGTGAGCATTGGTGGCCATCAGACCAGAAGAAATTAGTGCAATTTTGCGCGATCAAATTAAAAACTATGAGCAAGTATTAGATGTAACTGAAACTGGGACAGTTTTAACAGTTGGGGACGGAATCGCTCGTGTTCACGGACTTCAAAATGTTATGTCTGGTGAAATTATTGAATTCGCCTCAGGTGCTGTAGGGATGGCACAAAACCTTGAAGAAGATAACGTTGGGGTTATCATCTTAGGTGAGTACCGTTCAATCAGTGAAGGTGATGAAGTTAAACGTACAGGACGCATCATGTCAGTTCCAGTTGGGGACGCTTTAATTGGACGTGTTGTTGACGCCTTAGGAAATCCAATCGATGGTTTAGGACCAATCGAAACAGATAAATTCCGTCCAACAGAAGTAAAAGCAACAGGAGTAATGGCTCGTAAATCTGTACATGAACCATTACAAACAGGTATCAAAGCGATTGATGCTTTAGTACCAATCGGACGTGGTCAACGTGAGTTAATTATCGGTGACCGTCAAACAGGTAAAACTGCAATCGCCGTTGATACAATCTTAAACCAAAAAGGTAAAGATGTTATCTGTATTTACGTTGCAATTGGACAAAAAGAATCTACTGTTAACTCAGTAGTTGAAACGTTAAAGAAACATGATGCGATGGATTATACAATCGTTGTATCTGCAGCAGCATCTTCTCCATCTCCAATGTTATATATTGCCCCATATTCAGGTGTAACAATGGCAGAGGAATTCATGTACCAAGGAAAACACGTATTAATTGTCTATGATGATTTATCAAAACAAGCAGCTGCTTACCGTGAATTATCATTATTATTACGCCGCCCACCAGGTCGTGAAGCATATCCAGGGGATGTATTCTACTTACATTCACGCTTATTAGAGCGTGCAGCGAAGTTAAACGATGAATTAGGAGCAGGATCAATTACTGCGTTACCATTCATTGAAACTCAAGCAGGTGACTTATCTGCATACGTTGCAACAAACGTAATTTCAATCACAGATGGACAAATCTTCTTAAAATCAGATTACTTCCACTCTGGTATCCGTCCAGCAGTTGACGCCGGATTATCAGTATCACGTGTAGGGGGATCTGCTCAAATCAAAGCAATGAAAAAAGTTGCGGGGACATTACGTCTTGATTTAGCTTCTTACTACGAGTTACAAGCATTCGCTCAATTCGGATCTGATTTAGATGAAGCAACTCGTGCTAAACTTGCTCGTGGGGAACGTACAATTGAAGTATTAAAACAAGGTGTTCATCAACCAATCGCTGTTGAGAAACAAGTATGTATCCTTTATGCTTTAGTTAACGGATTCTTAGATAGTATTGAATTATCTGATATTAGTCGTTTTGAAAAAGAATTATATACATTCTTAGAAAATGAACGTCCACAAATCTTATCTCACATTCGTGATACAAAAGATTTACCAGACACTGACTTATTAAACGAAGCACTTGAGAGCTTTAAAGCCGTTTTTAACTAATAGAAGGGCGGTGAACAAGTATGGCTCAGTCAATGCGCGACATTAAAGATAAAATTACTTCGACTCAAAGTACGAGTCAAATTACAAAAGCCATGCAAATGGTTTCAGCTGCAAAATTAACAAAATCTGAAGCTAAAACTAAAAACTATCACCATTATATGCAAACACTTGAAGATATGGTTCGTAACATTTCTAGTACATCTAGTATGGGACACCATCCATTCTTCAAATCAAAACGCGAATCAAAATGTACAGGATACTTAGTTATCACATCTGATCGTGGTTTAGCAGGTGGCTATAACGGAAATGTTTTAAAGTTATTACAGCATGAAGTTAACTCTCTAACGAAAGATCAATATAAAATTTATATGATCGGTAGTAAAGGATTTGATTATGCAAAACGTGCTGATTTAACGATTGAAAATGAATTTGTTTTTGTTCCAGATGACATCATATATCAAGACATTAAACCTGTTGTTGATAAAGTAATCGGTGATTATATGGATGGTGCTTTAAGTGAAGTAGTTATTATTTATAATAACTATATCTCTAAAATCGCTCAAGAACCGACTACAAAACAAATTTTACCTTTAGTACCAAAGAAAGCTGAAAAGGCAACGGCTCAGTATTCATTTGAACCTAAAGAGGAAGATGTAATTAATGCTATTTTACCTAAATACTTAGAAGGTACAATTTATGGGGTAGCAATTACAGCTAAGCTTTCAGAACATGCATCTCGTATGAATGCGATGCAAAATGCAACAGATAATGCATTAGAAATTATTCAAGACTTACAGTTAGTTTACAATAGAGCAAGGCAAGCAGCAATTACGCAAGAAATCACAGAGATTGTTGGTGGAGCTTCAGCCTTAGAATAAAAGGAGGTCATCATAAATGGCAACAGGTCATATTGTAGCCGTAATCGGACCAGTAGTAGACGTGAAGTTTGACTTAGATCATCTTCCTGCTATTTACAATGCCTTAACTGTTGATTATGAAGTTGGTGGGGAACGTAAATCATTAACACTTGAAGTTGCAGTGCAACTTGGTGATGGTGTTGTACGTACTGTCGCAATGGATGCAACAGATGGGTTAGTCCGCGGATTAGAAGTTGTCGATACAGGAAGCGCAATTAGCGTTCCAGTAGGAGAGGTAACTTTAGGACGTATTTTTAACGTATTAGGTCAACCAGTAGATAACAAAGGAGCAGTATCAGCTGACGCTCCTCATGAAGGAATTCATAAAGAAGCTCCTAAGTTCGATGAATTATCTACCACAGTTGAAATTCTTGAAACAGGAATCAAAGTCGTAGACTTATTAGCACCTTATATCAAAGGTGGTAAGATCGGTTTATTCGGTGGTGCCGGAGTAGGTAAAACTGTATTAATCCAAGAGTTAATCAACAACATCGCTCAAGAGCATGGTGGGATTTCGGTATTCGCCGGTGTAGGGGAACGTACTCGTGAAGGGAACGACTTATACCATGAAATGACTGAATCAGGAGTAATTAACAAAACTGCCATGGTATTCGGACAAATGAACGAGCCACCTGGTGCACGTTTACGTGTTGCCTTAACAGGTTTAACGATGGCTGAATACTTCCGTGATGAAATGAAACAAGACGTATTATTATTTATTGATAATATTTTCCGTTTCACTCAAGCAGGTTCTGAGGTTTCTGCCTTATTAGGACGTATGCCATCAGCGGTAGGGTACCAACCAACATTAGCAACTGAGATGGGACAGTTACAGGAACGTATTACTTCGACTAAGCAAGGATCAATCACATCAATCCAAGCTGTATACGTACCTGCAGATGACTATACTGACCCTGCACCAGCTACAACATTCGCCCACTTAGATGCAACAACAAACTTAGAGCGTCGTATTGCGGCAATGGGTATCTATCCAGCAGTAGACCCATTAGCATCAACATCACGTGCGTTATCACCAGATATCGTTGGACAAGAACACTACGATGTAGCTCGTCGTGTCCAAATGATGTTACAACGTTACCGTGAATTACAAGATATCATCGCTATCTTAGGTATGGATGAGTTAAGTGACGAAGATAAAAAAGTAGTACACCGTGCTCGTCGTATCCAATTATTCTTATCACAAAGTTTCCACGTTGCAGAACAGTTCACAGGATTAAAAGGTGCTTACGTACCAGTTGCTGAAACAGTTCGTGCATTCAAAGAAATCCTTGATGGAAAACATGATGATTTACCAGAAGAAGCATTCCGCTTAGTTGGAACAATCGAACAAGCTATCGAAAAAGCTAATAAGATGAAATAGTGTGAGGTGGTACCGTGTCAGTGATGACTATTCGCGTAGTAACACCAGATAAACTTGTATTCGATGGAGAAGCAGAACGCGTCTTCGCTCGTGGGATTGACGGAGATTTTGCTGTTTTACACAATCATATTCCAATGATGACACCATTAGGTGTTGGAGAGTTACGTATCGATATGAATGGGGAAAGCTCATACATTGCTGTTGATAATGGAATTTTTGAGGTTTCAAATAACCACATTAACGTTTTATCAAATGATGCAATGATGGCTGAAGACATTGATGTTGCACGTGCTAAAATGGAGCTTGAGCGTAGTGAACGTCAAAAACAAAACGCTAAAACCCGTGAAGATTTAATTAAATCTGAAATGGAAATTGCGAAACTTCTCAACCAAATACGAGTTGGTGAAAAAAGAATCTCTGAATAAAAAGAGGCCGATATGGCCTCTTTTTTTATAGGAATTCTTATTATTTTCTTATTTGTTATCAAAGGTGTCTTGTCACCTATTGTATCAAAAACAAAAATACCTCTTATTTTATAATGTTACCTATTTCTTATTTTTATCTAACAAAGATACAACAAAGATTTCATGACCAGCACAAGAAGGTGCTTATTACTATACGCCAGCTTTCTTTACAGATAAATACTCTATGAGTCAAGTTCGTACGGAAATTGGAGTAGCTGTTGAAAATGATATTCTTGGAGATCAGAACCAGAAGTTGCTTCAGAAAATCTACTTAACTTATTCAAATAATAAATAAATCCGTGTAAAATAAAACCTATGAATGATTTATAGGTTTTATTTTTTAGGAGGGATGACAATGAATATTCAAGCGTATTTCATGATTATTTGGTATATTTTAATGTTACCTATTGTGTTTAAAGTTTTAATGTCGTTAAGATTAGAACAACTTTTTAAAAAAGGAACAGGTCGTCAGGAAATCATTCTTTTATATATGATTTTAACAGTTAGTATTAGTAAGCTGTTTTTAGGATATTTTACCGATATCTTTTCTTTAATTAAACAAATCTTTTAGTTAATAGTCATATCACTTTATCTTGTGCATACCTTTGAATAGGATGTATTTTTAGAAAAGATAGGTGATATCGTGAAAAAAATTGCAGTAGGATTTGTAATCTTTATCGTAACTTTGATTTGTATTCCACTTTCATTTCAAGTCATTTACCAAGCACAAAGTCCAGAAACGGATTTTAATCCCCCTCAATCTTTGGCTATTACAAAAGAACAAAACGAAGAAGAAAATCAAGAAGAAGAGGGGACGAATGAACAGATAGTGACTGTTTTTAGGGAAGCAAAAAATGAATCCATTGAACTTCCTTTAGAAACATATTTAATTGGAGTTGTTTCAGGTGAAATGCCAGCTTTATATGATCTTGAGGCACTTAAGGCGCAGGCCGTAGCGGCTAGAACTTATACGATTCAATTATTAGAATCACAAGATGCTATTCATGATACGGTCAAGCATCAAGTTTACTTAGACAATGAACAACTCAAAGAGAAGTGGCAGGATAAATTTGATGAGTATTATGGAAAAGTTTCACAAGCTGTTCAGGAGACAGCAGGAGAGATTATTACATATCAAGATGAATTAATTAAGCCATTTTATTTCTCGATTAGTAATGGCTATACAGAAAATTCAGAAGATTACTGGTCAACATCGTATCCCTATTTAAAAAGCGTCAATAGTGAATGGGATAAAACTGCACCTAACTATGAAGTTCAAACAGAATTTACATTAGATGAGTTAAGAAATAAATTTAATAATAAAAGTTTAACAAAAGATAGCTTTGTGATCTTAAATAAAACAGAAGGAAAGAATGTGAATGAAATTTTAGTCGGTGATAAAGTTTACTCAGGACGTGAATTTCGAGAAATTCTCGGTTTAAGATCAGCGGATTTTTCACTAACATTTAATGACAATAAGGTGATTATTACGACATATGGGTATGGACATGGAGTCGGAATGAGCCAATATGGAGCTAATGAATTAGCGAAACAGGGGAAAAACTATCGAGATATCATCAATCATTATTACCAAAATGTTAATATAATTGAAAAAAATTACTAATTTTGAATAAGATAGGAAAAATGTGGTCATCATAACGGTGAGGTGATGATCATATGAAATTCAAAGAAAGAATGTCAAATCTAAAAAACAAAAAATTATTCAAAAAAATCGATCCAATTAGCTTCGCATTAGTTGTACTTCTAGGAGCATCTGCTACATTTGCAGGCGTTCAATTATGGTTAACTGGAATGAACGGAAATCAAACAGTATCTAATCCAGCAAATGGTGATAATGATGTTGTTTATACAAATGGTGATGGAACAACAACTGTCAATAAAACAACAGATGCTAAAACAGTTGCTCTATTACAAGAAGTTATTAAATCGCCACTTGAAGGTGAGGATGTTGTAGTAGCTAAATCGTATTATGACCAAACAGCTGACACATCGATCCAAGTAAAAAGTTTATTCAACTACAAAGTAGGAGAAACAGTATATACTCGTGAATCTAAAGGTGTGAGCTTAAAAAACTCTAATAATGAAGAAGTTAGCGTTGTAGCCGCTTTATCAGGAAAAGTTCTTACTGTTAAAGATGAAGTTCTAAAAGGAACAGTTGTGACAATCGAACATCAAAATGGTGTTAAAACAGTCTATACAGGTGTTTATGATGTAGCTGTTGAAGCGGGAGCTGAAATCGAACAAGGTGATGTAATCGGTAAAACAGGACTTTCACAACTTGAACCGGATTCAGGAAACGTTGTCCACTTTGAAGTGTTAAAAGATAATGTTAAAGTAAATCCTGAAACTGTCATTGATAAAAAATTAGGTGATTTATAATAATAAAAAAGCACTAATGTAAATTAGTGCCTTTTTTTGTTGAAAAATATTTTTTCGCTTTGAAAAGATATAGTCGTACCTATATAATTGTGATAAAATATAAAATAGTGATGAATTATTTAGACATACTAATACTGAAAAATTAGTTTGGAGGAAGGAAAGTATGCTATTTTCTAAAGATATTGGAATTGACTTAGGTACTGCTAACGTATTAATATATGAAAAAGGTAAAGGAATTGTTCTAGAGGAACCATCTGTCGTTTCAATGGATGCACAAACAGGACGAATGATCGCTGCTGGTGAAGAAGCTCGTCAAATGCTTGGACGTACACCTGGAAAGATTGAAGTTGTACGCCCAATGAAAGATGGGGTTATTGCTGATATCGCAGCAACTGAAATGATGTTAAAACATTTTATCAACTCATTAAATATTAAAGGAATGCTTTCACAGCCACGTATCATGATTTGCTGTCCAACTAATATTACATTAGTTGAAAAAAATGCAATTCGTGAAGCAGCGGAAAAATGTGGAGCGCGTGAAGTTTTCATTGAAGAAGAACCAAAAATTGCAGCATTAGGGGCTGGAATGGATATTTCTAAACCATCAGGAAACATGGTTATCGATGTTGGTGGTGGAACAGCAGATATCGCCGTTTTATCATTAGGAGATATTGTTACATCAGCATCAATTAAAATTGCCGGTAACCGTTTTGACCAAGATATTGTAGATTATATCAAAACAAATTATAAATTATTAATTGGGGATCGTACAGCAGAAGAAATTAAAATTAGTGTTGCAACTGTTTATCCAGAAGGTCGCGAAGAAGAATTACAAGTTCGTGGACGTGACTTAGTATCAGGGTTACCACGCACAATTACAATTTCATCAACAGAAGTTGAAGAGTCATTACGTGAATCAGTACGCATCATTGTTCATGCAGCTAAAAATGTACTTGAACAAACTCCTCCAGAATTATCAGCTGATATCATGAACAAAGGTATCGTGTTAACTGGTGGGGGAGCATTATTACACGGATTAGACCGTTTATTAGCAGACGAATTACATGTTCCTGTCTTTGTAGCAGACAATCCATTACATTGTGTTGTTATCGGAACAGGAATCATGCTTGATCATATCGATAAAATCCGCCGTCGTTAAGACAGATAAAAAGCTTCAGACATTTGTCTGAAGCTTTTTTAATAACTTTGAAAGTTAGTGCGTCGGTTATCAACAAAATATTAGATTTTACCAACATTAAAAAATAGTTTCAAAGAAATGATGAGTAAGCAAGAAGTGATGAATACATGAGCTAATGTGTATTCAAGTGTTTAGTTTTATTTCATGAAACTAAGTGATACAATAAATATCCGATGCTATTTATAAAGGGGTGAGAATGCATGAAGCCATTAGCTGATTTAATTCGTCCGAGAACGTTAGATGAGGTTGTTGGGCAACAACATTTAATTGGTGAAAATCAAATTTTAAGAAAATTAATTGAAGTTAATCATATCCCCAATCTTATTTTTTATGGACCGAGTGGGACAGGGAAGACAACGATTGCGAATATTATTGCGAGTCTTTCAAATAAGAAAATCTATAAGTTGAATGCAACCGATGCAAAGACGGAAGATATTAAGCAGATTATTCAAAGTTTAAATACGCTAGAAGGAATGAATGGTATTTTCTTGTATTTAGATGAGATTCAGAACTTTAATAAGAAGCAACAGCAGACGTTGCTTAAATATATTGAAACTGGGCAGATTACCCTGATTACGAGTACAACAGAAAATCCTTATTTTACTATCTTTAGCGCCATTTTAAGTCGGTCTACTATTTTAGAATTTAAGCCTTTGACACCAGAAGAGATTGTAGAGGGACTCAAACGTGCAGTCGAGCTTGTAGAGTCAGAGTTTTATCTCTATCCACTGACTTATGAGGAAGAAGCATTACATTATATTGCTAATGTCGCTAACGGAGATTTGCGTCGTGCGCTTAATGCATTAGAAATTGCACTTTATCCAAACTGTCGTACAGAAGGATTCGTTTTAACCATGGAGGTTGCCCGTGAATGTACGGTGACAGCGGGCTTTTCTTATGATCGATTTGGTGACCAGCATTATGACACTTTAAGTGCGTTTCAAAAATCAATCCGCGGAAGTGATCCAGATGCAGCCATTCATTATTTAGCACGTTTAATTCAAGCCGGTGACTTAACCTCTATTTGTCGTCGTCTGTTAGTGATTGCAGCTGAGGATATTGGACTTGCCTATCCACAAGCGATTTCTATCGTTAAAAGTTGTACAGATGCAGCGATGCAACTCGGTTTTCCTGAAGCTCGTATTCCACTTGCGCAAGCCGTTATTTTACTTGCGAATAGTCCAAAATCAAATTCAGCAATTTCGGCCATTGATGAAGCCTTAGCCGACTTAAAGGTAGGTAACGTTGGTGAAATACCAAAGCACTTAAAGGATGCGCATTATGGAGGAGCAAAGAAATTAGGTCATGGCATCGAATATAAGTTTCCACATGATTATCCTAATCATTATGTTAAACAACAGTATTTACCGAATCGTTTAAAAAATAAAACTTATTATAAACCTGTTCCTAATAAAATTGAACAAGGATTTGTTGCGTATCAAAACTTCATTAAAAATAATAGTCAATAAAAAACCATTATCCATCTTTTTTGTGGATAATGGTTTTTCTTATGCTTCACGATGATAAGGGACTTCTTTAAATGATGTTTCTCCAGGGACAACATCGACTTTACCATTTGTCATATCAATAATCCAAGAGGTAAATGTCTCTTCTGAATCAACATCGATTAAGACTTCAACTGACACTTTATCCGTGTAGTGGACTTGACTGATTAAATAGTCCGTTCCTTCTAAACGACTTTGTATTGTTCCTAGTAAGTTGTAGTCTGCATTGACAAACATGGTTTTCATTGTTTTTCGTTCAATGACTCCAAGTTCTTTAATCGCTTCAGAGACGGCTTTTCCATAAGTACGGATTAAACCACCAGCACCTAATTTAATGCCACCAAAGTAGCGCGTTACAACTACCACACAGTTTTTAATGCCTTGTTTTCTTAATACTTCAAGCATCGGGACACCGGCTGTTCCACTTGGCTCACCGTCATCATTGGCTTTTTGAATTTCATTGAAATCTCCGACTTGATAAGCTGAACAGTTATGTGTAGCATTCCAATGAATTTTTTTAATTTCTTTAATAAATTCCATAGCGTCTTGATCGTTATAAACACGTTTGACATGACAAATAAAACGTGACTTATCAACAACGATTTCATGTTCACCATCTTGTGCAACCATTAAATAACGTTCCAAATGTATCACCTCAACTAGTTTGAATTAATTATAACATAAAAATTAAGCATCTTTTCTAAAACTTCATGTCTAAAGAGGTAGAGATGATTATGATTGAATTTAACTCTTAAAATGATATTCAGATTGACGAAGAGGTAAAGGTGTTTGATGTAAAAGAATCCTACCACTTATAATCAAGAGAATCTAGGTGAACAAGTTGACATTTTTCTTTTTTCCATTAAAATATAAAGAAGGTTTGAAATTGAAACTAATTTTGATAGATATTTATAAGTCATGCATTTTGGTGAATTAAAGATGTGCTATAATATTGATAGATAAAATAATGAGGTGGATTATGAAAGTCGCTATTGTAACAGACAGTCTTACAAATTTAACAGCAGCTGATTTAGACCGTTATCCAGATGTTTATTACGGGTATCTAAATGTTATCGTAAATGATAAAGCATATGCTGAACAAAAGGAAATTAATAATAAAGAATTATTTCGTATGATTGATGAAGGAGCTACCTATTCAACATCGCAACCTGCACCAGAAGAATTTGTTCAATTATATACAAAATTACTTCAAGACTATGATTATATTTTAGGGTTATTCTGTACAAATCATGTGAGTGGTACAGTTAATTCAGCACGTATTGCTAGTACGATGGTAGAAGGTGCTGAAGGACGTATTACAGTGATTGATACGAATACAGCATCGATAGGAGTAGAAAATGTTCTTTTACGTGTATGCCAACTTTTAGAAGAAGGGAAAGACGTTGAAGAGCTTATTAAAGTAGTTGAATTCTATAAAACTCATGGACCAATGTATTTATATGTAGACGATTTAAATACATTAGTACGTACAGGGCGTTTATCAAAAGCAGCAGCAAGTATCGGAAATTTATTAAATATTAAGCCGATTATCGGATTATCAGATGGTAAATTAGATGTCTTTGATAAAGTTCGTACAAAAAAGCGTGTCTTTAAATGGATTGTTGAACGTTTACGTGAAGATGTTTCAAAATCAGGAAAGCAAATTGTTCGTATTACACATGTGAATGCCGTTGAAGGTGCAAATGAATTAAAAGCGTTAATGGAAGAGGCATGTAAAGATCAAGTTGAGGTACATGTAGGAAATGAAATCGGACCAGTTATGGCGATTCACTTTGGACGTGGTGGAGTTGGAGCTTGCTGGATGCCGGATCAATATAACATTTAATAGTCATCATTTGGGAGGTAAAAGGATATGGCAAAAATAGCGATCGTATCTGATAGCACAGGATGTATTCCTGCTGAAGAATTAAAAGCGTTAGATATTCATGTAAACTATATTTCAATTGTATTTGGAACAGAGTCTTACCGTGAATTTATTGATATGACACCAGAAGAATTTATGGAGCGTTGTGAAAACTATAGTGGATTACCAACGACATCACAACCGTCACCAGGGTCAACGATGGAATTATATGAATCATTATTTGCACAAGGATATGAGGATATTATTCATATCAATATTTCAAGCCAATTAAGTGGAAGTCATCAAACAGCTAAAACATGCGCAGAAATGGTTAATCCAGAACATATTCATGTGTTTGATTCACGCACAGTTACTTATACACAAGGGATGTTTGCTGTCTATGCGGCTAAAAAAGCACAAGAAGGTGCTTCAGTACAAGAAATTCTTGATTATTTAGAAATGATGCGTGAAAATAATCAATTCTATGCTGCCATCAATGATTTAACGAATTTACGTAAAGGTGGACGTTTATCAAATGTGGAAGCTGCTTTAGGAAGCTTATTGCAAATTAAGCCAATTTGTCAAATGCAACCGGATGGGACATTACAAGCAATTGAGAAAATTCGTACCTTTAAAAAGTCATTAAAACGATTAATTGAAATTGGAAAAGAAGCAAAATTAACGGATGATTATCAATTAGTTGTTATGCATATTGGTAATGAAGAAGGAGCTAAAACAGTCCAAGCTGAATTACAAGAAGTTTACCCAAATCACGAAGTTAAGATTTATCCAATTTCATTAGTTGTTGCGGTTCATGGTGGACCAGGTGCTGTTGCCATTGGATGGGTAAAACATAAATAATAGAAATGGAATGCAATTTGCATTCCATTTTTTATGTGCGCCCGGCATGGGTATTATCTAACGGGTTAAAGTCCCGAGTACGTCCAAGT
>OATT01000247.1_pt1 | contig 59236 bp, 81 predicted proteins | sample 1476071 | NCBI WGS metagenome assembly OATT01 (sample SAMEA2579989, study PRJEB22360) | human gut metagenome | biome: human gut; feature: human-associated habitat; material: faeces | place: Denmark | collected 2008/2010 | reverse complement strand
TGGCGTAATAGTCACTCTGCCCGACTGAATTGCTCTTCCTCCCAAAGCGGAGTTTAGCACCTCTTCCACCGTGGTTTCTGTGCCGTCACTTTTTTTGTGCTTTGTCTGGGCACTGTCTGTCTCAAAGTGATAAGTGTCCCAATCTGTCCCATTATTAATCTTAAACTGTGATTTTTTTATTGCTGCCATAATATATCTCCCTTCAAATTTTGATCCATACCTCACCCTTTGCGGGGGCACTTGGCGCTGTTGTTGCCGCTGTTATCTTGGTTCCATTTCCATCTGTTATCTTCTGATCTATCTGAGCCTTGGTATATGTTCCCACGTCCGCCGCTGTTGGCTTATCACCAGCGTGGTAAACTTTGTACCCATTGTATATAAACTCCTTGCCGAATATCTTCATGCTGGTCCTCCTACTCCTAACCGGTCACGGTCACCCTGTATTTACCAGAGGCCGGAGCCGTGGCAAACAGCAGTGTGACTACATTTACACCAGTCACCTGCACGTCGCACAAAACGACATTGTAAGGGCTTGCTTTTTCCCTCACAGTCACGGTGACATCCTGCGTATTGAGGTTATGAGTTATGGCGGCTGAAGCACTGGCAGGCACATCTGCGCTGTACTTTTTCGGGCGTGCATTCCATGCTGCTTTTTCTGTATCGGTTACAAAACGGTGCGTAGCATCGGGAGTAATCATACTTGCTGCATGTGTAGATGGATGCGTATATACCACTGACTCAGATCCATTGATTTTTATGTTTCCGTTTGTTCCTGACTTTTCTACTTTAGTAGCATCTGTCCGGGCGTGTGCACTCTGGCTGTGATCGTATGCAACCTTTCCGCGATCGCCTCGATATGCTGTTGAGGCCGTTTCACCGAGAGCGATTGTATCTGAGATAACCACAAATGCACTTCCTGACCAGCGGTATGTCTTATTTGTCGGAAGATCCACATAGATTTTTCCGGTCTCACCTGTGATCTCTGTGGTATGCGTATCCTCCTTGTAAAACTTGCTGCTGTAGTAATACCCTTCCAGCACGTCATCCACAAAAGAGGGCAACTGCGCAGCCGGAACCTTACCTGTGCTATCCAGCTCTGCAAGGCCGTTTGCGGCTCCTTTTAAGGATGTGTTAAGCTTTGAATTTAAAGCGGCCTGCTGTGCTGTGGATACAGGTTTATTTGCATCTGATGTATTATCTACATTCCCCAGTCCAACTTGAGCTTTTGTAACGCCATGTGGGTTTGACTTATTCGCAATATGCGCGATCAGGTCTGTGACGGCCTTCGATATTTTACCCAGCGCCACAGACAGCTTTTCACCGGAAGTCAGCTTTGCAAGAGTGGTTGCCTCTGTGTATGTCGGTGTCTGATCGTTCGTGGCAACATTCGGCACATTTCCAAGCCCAACATCTGACTTTGTGGTACCATGTGGATTTGTACCACTGCCGGGATGAACATATTTGTTTGCTCCTTCAGCAATACCGTCCAGCTTCTTTTTATCCGCGGCGGATTCCAAACCTGCGGCTGACTGTGTTGCTACAGGTATCGGATCGGTTCCCCCTGTCATGTGTTCCGAAGCATGTACCGGGTATGGCTCCACATTTATCAGCTCGACGTATTCCGCAAGGACCGTATCACCCGCATCCACTCCGGTTTTAAGTGTAAATACTGTCTGCGACGTCTCTGTCACAATCTCATTGCTGACTTTTGCCCCATTCAAAAAGACAGCCAGCGCACCGATTCCCGGTCGATATTTTCCGCCGGTCAAAGTAAAGGCTGTCTGTCCTGCTGTAGCTGTAAATCTCTGCTGTTTTACGATATAGCTCGTGGGGTTATCATTTGCGCTGAGTACACCATCTGTTGTGATACTCAGGTTTGTCCCTACTTTAATTCCACCCAGCACTGTAGCGCTTGCAACAGGAGGTGTAAAAGTAGACGGCTTCCCGCTTACACCCGACCACAGAACACTGTCGGCAGTGGCAGCACTTTTGGCTTTAGCATTAATTCCAAGGTACACACTGTCATGGTTATGTGCTGCCGGTGGGAATGTAGATGGTTTTCCAGTCACATTTACCCATGTGATTGTATCCTGCCCGCCAACCTGTAGCCAGGTATTTGCGGCATTGTCCAACCAAATCTTTTTTGTATCCGTGGCAATATACAGTGCTTTACTCCCTGATGCAGTACCTTTATCTGCATCCAGACCCACAGTTATCTTTGTAGGCGTGAACCCCAGCTTTTCCACAATCTTAGCTTTTGTCAGCTCGTTAAGGATTGTGGCCGCCGATTTATTTTCGACGTTCCCAAGTCCCAGGTCAGTTTTAGTAGTACCATGTGGATTTGTGCCACTACCCGGATGAGCATAAACCTGCGTCTCAGATCCGTTGATTTTTATATTTCCGTTTGTTGTTGATTTTTCTACTTTGGTTGCCCCTGCGGTGATTCCATCCAGCTTTGATTTGAGAGCCAAAGTAAATGTCTCACCGGTGTAGGTGTATATGATATTTTTCCAGGCACCGTTAACATACACATAGACCACATGATCTGTTGTGTTGCAATATATCTGCCCCTCTACGGGGCTGTCCGGTGCAGTAGCAAGATTCTGTATCCTTGCATTCTGCAGTTCATTCTTACCCAAATTCAAATTAGTTAATAAATCCATTTTTCCTCCTAATTGAGATACGCTTTTCCTGCAAAACCGGCGGTAAATGTTGCTGTGAGGTTGTTACGGTCAATATAACGGATATCACCTACGACAACGGAGCCAGCGCTGTCTACCACGGTAACACTGGGATACTTATTAAGGTTGTGCGCAATCTGCCACACGGCTTGAGCTGATATCTGTGTATGTGTATATGTGACGCTCATGCCGTCTTTGCCGTCCTGCCCATCTTTACCGGCAGGTCCCTGCAGGTCAGTATATTTATAGGCTCCTTCATCTTCTCGCTTTACACCAAGTTTTGTACCATCCCAGCGGTACTGTATACTATACCCCTGTGGCCCCTGCTTTCCTTCAGGACCAGGTATACTCTCGTTTTTCGCAGTGTCTCCGCTGACGGCATTAACTTTCTCTATGATGGATTTCGTAGCGGTGCCGAAGGTTGGCTCAACTACATACCCGTCCGAATCAAGTGTTTCCATGACTTCCGTGATCCGCTCATGCAGTAAAAGGGACCACTCTGCATCCTTCGTTGTGACCACATCACCAAGGTTCCACTTTTTTTGATACAGAGCTGCATCGGCCTCGCAGGTATAAGAGGATATTTTCTCACATTCTACCAGCTTTACCCTGCCTCGGTCCGGTAGGTTCGCTTCATCTTCTACGTCCCGGGCATCCACAAACAACTCGTACCGATCAAGACCGGTTTTCTCATTTCCAATGATTTTAATGACTCGCTTTGCTCCGTCTCCCTGTCCTCCAGTGTAAGCACAGTTTTTGTATTCGCTGCTATCCCGAATGTACTCACGATTTTCAATATTATCGTAGTTGACATTAAAGATCATAGGCGGGCGGTCAGTTTGATTCACTGTCCGGTCCACACCTTCTAATACCTCAAATACAAATTGCTTATTCTGTGGGTCCAACGATACACAGACACCAAGTCCCGAGGCGCTACATAACTCCTCCAGGCAGTCAGTAAGTACGTCATACCTTGTTTGGTATGTCAGCCGATCACCCCTGCCGGCGCTTTGCTTTATCACAAGCTTAGGGATTTTTCTTTTACTGTCCGCCGGGGAAACTGCATTTGTGTTAACCAAAGCAGTCATGATATCTTCTGCCGCGGCCTTGTTAAATTCATGATGCGCTTTCCCCTTTGGCGGGACTGTTATCCTCTGCGTGAGCATATGGAGCAGAGAGAACCCTTTGAGTTCCACAGATCCTCCCTCTTCGTCATCCGCCCCGATGTACTTTATAATCCCTGTTTTCCTGGCGTCATTGTCAAGCATGATGATATTCCCATCCTGAAATAACCGGTCATACATAACAGAGGAATGGATTTCAAAATCTCCATAACTTTTCCATTTGCTGACATGGATCAGGGCCGTGTAGTCTGTGATCTCTCCGATAAAATTGATATCGGGGTCAAAAAACCGTATATTTATCCGCTTATCCATATGGCTCCTGTCACCGCCCCTCCAGGCTCCGTAGCCTGTGCAAAAATGTTACGCCAACCGGTTCCCTGCACGTTTTTAAACCACGCCTGGAACTGCCTATCAAATTCTTCTACCATTTCTTTGTATCCAGCCAAATTTTTCGGTCTGATTTCACCACATAACGCAGTATTGAATCTCTCATCAGTTATGGATATCTGACCGGTCACAGGGACATCAATACGATACAGGGATAGTTCATATCGCGACGCATCTCTCGTGAGTGCAGGTACTGTGGGTGTACTGCCGGCAGTACCTGCTTTGAGCACGGCCTGTATTGTTTTACTCTCATAATCCAAACGCAGCACAAGACGATAGATCACTTTGTAGGTGCTATTACGAGTGATCGGTATGGTCTTGTTGCTGTCGTTGTAATAAAAAAAGCCCTGCATAATAGCAAAACCGGGCGTTAAAATCACTGATTCGCCGCTTAGTGAGGCTGACAAAGTAAGGCTGCCATTACTCCCCCTACTTAAGCCGTCCTCATATATATTCTTGAAATACCGGTTGAACTCGTCCTGTCCGTACTCGGTATCTCCGTTAAAAAAACCATAGCTTTCCATGTATTCCTCCTATACTCCCAGATACCTTTTTTTGTACCGGATTATGACACTTTGCGGATTCAAGTCGTTCTGGGTACTGTACTGCAGCAAGTTGTCCCCCAACTGCAGGGAGAAGAAGGTTGAACCCAGGTCGATATAATCAAACGCATCCTCCCGGATACCGTTTCTCTCAATCTCCACAATCTTATTCCGGAATGCAGTGTTGATAAACAGTACGTCATCACTGGTAAGGGTCCGGTTTACCTGAACATATTCTCCCGTAGTCAGGTTTGTCACTCTGGGATTCTCTGCAGGGCCGTGAAATTCTACCTCTATGGGCGTTTCTACATGTCCATCGTTTACAATATTCACCCTGGGATCTCCGCGTCGTTTCATGTGAAATGGGAGCTTGAATTTCCATTTCCAGCCATCCACCCATGTGCTGATTGCCTCCATTAAGTGATATGGGGTCTGGAAATCAGGATCTACGCAGACAAGTTCAAGCAGGCAGGAAATAGGTTCAAACACATTCTGGCTGCTGAATTTCAGCTTTTGGACTTCGTACTCTATGGCTCTCTCTGTTCCCATAAAATCAACAGTTAAGATTCCGCTGCTGTAGGGGGAGAAAAAGCCAATCAGCTTTTGCCTTACTTCCGGGATGTCTTCATATCCGAGATAGTCAAATTCTATGGCTATCGGCCTTTTTAGTATTTTCATCCGTCTTTTACGTTCTCCCGCATAGCCAACATTTTCCTCCGTCAACAGGTCGTAATCCGTTGATTCCAGCCCCTCATATGCCGTTACAGAAAAAGAGGAGTCGTCTAAGACAAGCTCCTCTTCCCCTTTCCGGAATGTAAATATTATCTTTCTTGTCATCCAAATGCCAGCTCCCTTCCTACTTTCCGCAGTTCTCTTGCCATTTCTACATGCGATTTCACAGGCTGATATATATTCACCGTCTGCTCTACCTTTGCCGGTTCCTGCGGTTCAGGCGCTGTTACCGTGGCGATATACCTATTCGCCAAATGATTCCCGGCAATCCGGCTCAGGTTGTTGTCAAAATCTCCTCGCATTTTCGCAAGTAAAGAATTTGGGTCAAATGTCAATTTATCAGACAACCGGTCAACAGCTTTTTCGACACCTCGCTTGTTTTCGTCGATACCTACTTCAAGTCCCTTGTCATACCAACGTCCTATTGCACGCATAACCCTGGAAGGTGATGCTACTTTAAGGTTTCGCTGTGCGGCTGCTACAGCTTGATTTGCAACGTCTGCTGCCGCTGCTGCCACTCCGCCGCCGCCTGCCCGAATACCAGAAGCGAAGCCTGCAGAAAACTGGACACCTATGTCATAACCACTGCCAGAATAACCGCTCAGACTGCTTTCTGCATCACTGCCAAGACCGGATGCTGCTGTAGACGCAGAACTTCGACCTGAATCAATCCCTTCACTGAATGATCTTGCAAATTTTGAGCCTTGTGTCCTCCCCTCTGTAGAAAGGTTACACTCGCTCAATCCCCGAATAGTTCCGGTGCCTAATGCTCTTGCCGCACTTATAGCGGAGGATGTAATACCTCTGATACCGGCACAAAACATATTCACAGCTGAGCGGGCCTGAGACTGGAAATTACTACCCAGGTTCACTCCTTTTAGGGCAGATGCGGAAGAACGTCCAAGATTTTTAGTTGCTGAGGATATTGTACCCTGGCTCCCTTTAATGGTGCTATTCAAGATGTTGGTCGCATTTGTTCCGGTTGTCTGGAACATACTGCTGATTCCTGAATTTTGTAAGGCCATACCCGCGGAACTGCCCACACTGCTTGCCGCCGCAGCGCCCTGGCCTGCACCGGACAACATACCAAATGCAAAATTTGACGCCGCACCATTTGCCTGACCAGCAAATACACCTGGCATATTTGACGCCATAAGAGCCGCATTCGTGGAATTACCAAAATTGGCACCGCTTGCTCCTGCCTGTGCTGCCCCATTCATGAGAGTAAGATTTGCAATATCCGTAGCCGCTTGTGCGTTTGTGCCAAATACTGTAGGCATATTAGCTGAGGCAATTCCTGCATTTGCCGCCGATCCGATGGATGCAGAAGTTGACTGAACGGTATCTTTCAGGCCATTTATTGCATTTATAAGAGCTTGTACCGCATTTGTACCTGTTTCTGAAGGTTCCGTTGTTGTATCGACTGAGCTGGCTCCGTTGTTCACTTCTTCGGTCACTTCCGCCATTGCTGCATTTACAGGCTCTTTTCCAGCGTCAGCCGATTCTGTCATCGCCTCTATTGATTCTTCAGTTTTTTCTGCCGGTACCGTAGTTGTGTCAACCCCGGATGCACCTTCTGGTATTTCTTCCATCAGGTCCGCACCGGCTTCATTTACTTCGGGTTTACCTTCGTTTATTTTTTGGACAGTTTCATCCACGACTTCCTCAGCCTTTTCCCCCGCCGTCTCCTTTGCTGTCTGTCCACCATCTGCGATTTCCCCGGAAAGAATATCCATCATATCTTTTCCTGTACCATCTAACGCACCGCTATCAACTAAGTATTCACGGAATGTATTTAGGATTTCTTCAGATGTCATAACAGATGCATCCTTGAAAGCCGGAATTTCTCCGCTCATACCTTCAAGCATTTCACCCATTGAGCGCTGCATCTGCTCTTTGCCTTCACCACCAAGTTCTCCCATTGCCAGCAATGCCTGCAAGATGGATGCGCGGAGACTCTTTGGTATTTCACCTCCAGATTCTTCTATTTGCATGACAGCGAGATGAAACCCTTCTGTCATGGTCGTATAATCTGTAGATCCAAGTGCTTGTTGAATAACTTCTTGACTTACGGCTATTCCGTCAGCCGCGTTACGTGCTTCTACAGGAATCTGCGAATACATGTTAAGAGCTTCTTGTACACTTTCTGGCGTTCCTTCCGCCAACTTATCCATGACGGCATCCAAACCTTGTATTTCCGTTCCAGCGTCAACTGCTGCTTTACTTGCCTGAGATAATTTTTCCCTAGTATTTTCTAAATTTGTCTGCGCCTTTTCAAAGCCTTCTAAATCACCGTTTTTATTATAGTTCTCAACGGCCTTTGAATAATCCTTTAGCGCATCATTATATCTTTTTTGAGCCTCGTTTAATTCCCCCTGAGCCTCTCCCTGTTTTTGAAGTGCCTCTGTAAACTGGCTTGATGTTGCTTCCTGTAAAGATTTTAGCTTCAGATTACGCACATACTCATCTATGGTATTATTTACATCTTTCAATGATTGCTGAACTTCATCATTATCAGCAATAAAGCCTTCTGATGTAACATGATAATTGGTACCCATAGCATCATTTAGCTGCCCCAAGATATAGTTTGCCATATCTTCACAGCCTTCTTTTACATGCCCCGTTTCATCAAAAGCCTCTTCGAGTTTCCCCCTCCACTTTTCTATTGGGGCACCAGACGCCTCAATAGATGAACTGGTATTTGACATGGAATCCTTCAGACTATCCAAGTCATTTTGTGTCTTTTCAATGGAAGCACCAAGTTCATCCATTTTCTTATTGAAAACATCCTGTTGCTCATCCGCGCGTCCTGCTGTGAGTGCGTATGTAGCCAATCCGCCTACAAGTAGGGCAATGGCACCGGCAATCAGGGTAGCAGGGTTTGCAGCCATAATAGCATTCAGGGCAGTGGTAGCAAGACCTGCACCTTTTGCAGCGCCTGTCAAACTGGTGATGACGCTTACAACGGATGACACCGGACCGCTAACAGCTTTGAAAGTTTTAAATGCAGCCACAACGCTGACAACAGTAGGGATAATATCATCCATATTCCCGCCCAGCCTTTTAAACACTGCACCTACAGCGTTTAAAACTGACTGCGCAACGCTCAAAAGGTTTTTAGCCCCGGACTTGAATGTCCTGACGAGAGAGTCCAAGGCTTTCTTTGCAGGTTTCTGCATTTCCTTCGGGAGTAGCTTTACCAGTCCGTCACACAGGGATTTTACAATATCATTCGCTGCAACTTTAAGCTGCATTTTGTTTTTGCCAATACCTTTTACGAAGGATTTAACTACGGAAACTGAGGCGTCTATCATCTTTGGAGCCGATTGTGCCACCTTCGTAGCAAGCCCTGCCAGTATGTCTCCTGCCTCTTCAACAGCAGCGTCAAATCCGCCCTGCTTAAAAGCCTCTGTGAGTCTGTTAACGTCCGCAATCCCGTTATCTGCAGCATTCTTTAAAGGCTCCTGCATACTCTCGTATACTTCGATTCCCAGACCTTCCAGAGATGATTTGAGGATGGTTAGGCTTCCCTGCAGATTGTCCAGCATGGTTTCTGCCATTCTCTCAGCAGTGCCGTCACAATTTTCAATGGCGCTTTGCAGCTTTTCATATTCTTCTGGAGATGCTCCTACAATAGCCAGCAGACCGGACATTGCCTCCTGGCCTCCTAATGCTGACGCTGTAGCCGCTTTCTCCTCTTCACTCAGCCCAGAAAATCCCTCACGCAGATCCTGCATGATGGTATCCAGGGACTTCATATTTCCCTCAGAATCTGTCAGGGATATACCAAGCTTATTCATGGCACCCTGGGTTTCTTTCGTAGGCTTTGCAAGCCTGGTCATGATGCTTCTAAGTGCAGTTCCCGCTTGTCCTGCCTTTATACCTCTGTTCGCCATCAAGCCGATTGCAAGAGCTGTATCCTCTGCGGTATACCCCATTGCCCCAGCTACGGATGCCGCATACTTAAACGTCTCACCCATCATGGCCACATTGGTATTCGCATTACTGGACGCCGCTGCAAGGATATCCGCAAAATGCCCGCTGTCACTGGCCTGCAGTCCGAACGAACTCAATGCATCCGTCACGATATCAGATGTAGATGCTAAATCCTCTCCTGACGCCGCTGCCAGATTCATGATACCTTCTACACCATTCAGCATTTCCTCTGTTTTCCAACCGGCCATTGCCATATAATTCATGGCTTCAGCGGCTTCCGAAGCAGAGAATTTTGTTTTCGCACCCATCTCCTTAGCTTTTTCGGTCAGTTTGCTAAGGTCTGTCCCGGTCGCCCCAGAAACAGCGGCTACTTTTACATCTGATGCCTCGAAATCAGAGCCAACTTTCACGGCAAAACCGCCGGCTACTGTTATTGCTGTACCAACACCGGCAAGAGCCGTTACCGCAATCTCTGCCGAATGCTTCGCGGCGGAACCAATCTTACTAAAAGCACTGGACGCTGCCCCTGCTGCTGCGTTACCCTGTTGGCTGACGTTACTTGTCAGTTTTTTAAGGTCTTTTAGCGCCCCAGCATTATCTATACTTGTGTCAATCGTAATTTTGCCATCAGCCAATAATCCCACCTGCCTTTCGCAAGCGTCATCGGCTCATAATGGCTCTACTTGACACTTAAATCCTTATTTCAAATTCTTTTTTGCACTTTCTGCCCTTGCACTGGATGTATACGCCCTGGCAGACAACCCTTGCCGGATCATAAGCTATGGGCATTTTATATCCACAATAGGGGCACACAATCTTTATGCGCTTTTTGTTATTATCCAAAGGGGTCCCTCCCTTCCAGGAGCGCCTGTACTATAGCTTCATCTTCTTCAGATTTCTTTTCCTGGACACGGAAATACCGCTGTAAGGCCGCATAAGCTTTCTTCTGTTCTTTGGACAAGTTTTTATTTTTCGTGTCTATCGTCCGGTATTCAATCACCTTTGACAGACGACACGAAGGGGAAATATCCTCCAGCATCCAGTTAAATTTCCACCAGTGCAGATACGGAATATCGTACAGATCAAGCCCGTACGTTTGGAGGAAGGCAGTATAGATCAAAGCGGAATCAGCGCCAAAATCCATAGGAACCGCATTATTAAGGCCCAGTGCTGCACGCGGAAGGGAACTCTTTTTTCCTATATCTCCACACTTAACAAACCACCCGATTGCATCTGCTATATCGTCAGCTCTCATATTCGGTTTGCGTAGCACCTCTTCCCCCAAAAGCATATCTATGGCTTCTAAAACCGCATTGCCATTACTCTGTCCTCTGATAATCTCGTCGTAGCGGAGGATATCCCTAAAATCCGTTTTGATTGCATACGCTTCTCCCGCAATCTCCACAGTTACTGGAAGCCGTTCTGTTAATCTCACTCTGTATCAACAGCCTTCTCAACTTCCATTGCCGCGATGAGTGCTTCATTCGCTCTCTCTTGTTCGCGCATCTGGTGATTATATTCTTCTACCAGTTCCTTAAACGCATTTGTGCAGGCTCTTAGAGAGTTGTTGGCACCACAGATTTTTTCTCCAGCGCCAGCCCCAAATATACCATCGAAACATGCTTTAACGGACTCACAAAGATACAGATACTGTTTTGGCTGCGGAGCGTTTTTATCAAGCCTGTTTGCCTTTTCTGAAATATTCTGCATTGCATCAAGATATTTTTGAAGGGTGTCTGCGTCTGTCGCATCAAAGTTAAGTTCATCAAAATTTATAATCATTTTTTACCTCCATAAAAGGCCAGGGCTATTCTGCCCCAGCCTCACTCTCCACAGTTTTTCTAGCTATTCTTTTTACGGCCGTTTTAGCAGGTGCTGCCGTAGTTACCGGAGCACCATTTAATTTCCCGACGGTGCCGTCACATCAAACTTGGCAGCAACTGCAGCATCAACGGAAAATGCCTTTGTCTCCACATCAAAAGTGCCATACTCCCAGTCTGTTTTACCCAGGAGGCTGCCAGAACCTACCATTGTTCCGTCATTGTCAGAATTGGAATCCGGAGAGATGGTCACTCTCCTTTTTCTTGCCGGATATCCCTTACTTGCCTCTTTCGGCATGTACAAGGATACGATCACCAGATCTGTCTCTGCTTCTGATCCCACTTTCTCCTTTTTTGCCACAGAATCAATCAGCTTGACAGCTTTCTCAGACGGGATATTCTCATATTCATAACCGATGGAATATCCGTATCCTGTAATACTCTGGGATGTAGATTTCTGATTGATGTAGCGGCTTTCTTTAGTTTTCGTGTCAAAGCTTTCATCCGCTTTGGTCACGCCGGTGCCAAACAGTTCGTATGTTGCGGCCGCACCTGCTGCACCAACATTGATATACAATGCCTCCTGATACCGCTGCACTGCTTCAGTGTCCGCAAACCTCTGTAAATCCAATCTTCTCATGCTTATCCTACCTTTCTTTTTTGATAATATTGTAATTCGCACTGGATCTGATACTGGGCATATGTTGCCTCACTATCATTGATGTACCCGTGCGTATTTGCTTTTATTGCCCTGGCAGTCTGCCCATCTCCTAATGCTGGAAGACATTTTGTCCTGGTACAATCCTCCAGCCAATCAGCAAAGCTCTCATAAAACTGGCTGGTATCCAGGTTCTCCTCCGCCCCATAAAGATTTCTGGAGCACAGATAAAAAGTAACCCTGCGGATGCTGTCTCCGTTAATACACCGCTTTACAATAGGGTCCGAAGGAACGCTTTCGATGCTGTAAGACGGTTCCGGTTCCAGTTTATCCACATTTACGGGAGGAAACATGGTATCCAGTTCCTCAATAAATGGGCAGGTTGCTATAAAATCCCTGATCGACTCAATAATACTCATGTTGCCCTCCCTCCGCAGAATTTTGCGGTGGATGAAATAATGCTTTTTTTCTGGTCCTGCCAGCATTTTTCCGCCCACATACCCTTGCTTTTGTGCTCATAAAACTGCCGCCTTGCGTATGGGGTATCCCAGGACACGCTACCAGGCTCTGCTCTCATGCTATCCCGTAACCGCCCCGAAAGCTCGGGCACATATGGCCGGCATTTACGGCCAAACTCAGAAGCAAAAAACAGTTGCCCTCTTCCGTTTTTACCCAAGCTCCTTTTGAGGAGAATTTGGTCGGATGGGTCAATTTTCAAGTGGAAGTTTGCCATTACTTACAACCTCCAAATCTTATGTGTGGGATAAACCCTTTCCGGTTATCTCCATAATTATCTACCATGCCATATGGCCGGTGCGTCTTCTGCAGATCACCAATCCCCTTTATCCTCAGATCATGCGTCCCAAGGATAAACAGATCTTCTTTTTCTACAGTCCAAGCCGTCATCTCAGGGCTGTATGGCAGCTTCGCATACTCATCCGGCGCCACATACCCGTCAAGATATTCGGCAGGAATCCGGATTTTAAATACATCAGCGTGCTTCAGGCCGCCATCTCCTTTATCGCCCGTTATCACCTTGTTTTCACAGTAATAATGACACGGTGACACATGCCCGAAATACTCTACTTTCCGTGTATCTGGATTCACCTTGCGGTTATATATGGTCACCTCTGCATTAATAATCATAGTACACCCCCGGATATAAGAGTGTCGTGTCTTCCAAGTAAAGACGGGCTTCAAAACAGCATTTACTGTATAGTGCCTCTTCCGGTGGCTGATTGTCTGCAGTGTCCGCATATGTCACGGATTCTCCGTCGGTATTGACACTCTTTACCAATCTCCCGCCGGTTGCTTCTTTCTGCCGGTGATCCTCGGCCAAAATTTCAGATACCACACATATGGCAGCTTTGACAGCCTCCAGGTCATCCGGTCGCAATTCAAATTCATGGATACGACCATATGTCATCCGGTTCACAATGGCCTCCGCCCGCATGCCGTGTTTTTTTAAATCACTCTCCGTAAGGGCGTCTCCCTTAAAAACATCAGCATAATACTGATAATCTACATCTACCCGTGACATATACTCACCTCTATTCTGCGGCGGTTATTACGGCCATTCCAGCTCCAAAGCAGCGGTTATCCGCATCCACCTCGACAACAACAATTTTCTGGCCTGCTGTTGCTGTAATCTCCGCCGTACCATCCCAAGCAGTGTACCCAGTCTTACATTCCTGTCCTGCATTCGGTATAGTCGGATTTGCGGCTATTTTGTATTTGTAGCTGTTACCACTTGACAGCGCCGGCTCTACCGTGATTTTAGTAGAGCCGCTCGTGCTACCTGCTACGGAGGTAACCGTCAGACTTGTCAAGCTCCGTGTTTTTTTACCACAGCATAATTAGCATCGCCAAGACGGTATCCTGTGCAAATCTCCACCTGTGCTAAAGTTCCATTAAAGTTCTCGGAATCTTTCAGCCGTGCCATAGACAGGAGGTCTACAATATGCAGGCCTCTCCAGTCATACATAATATAATCAACTTTGGTAAGGTCAACTGTCTTCAGTGTACCGGTAAAATCATAGTATTTGGCATCATTTGCCAAATCCATCATATTACACTCTACCCACAGCATACCCAGCCAATATCCCATCTGACCAGTCCTTACAATCTCATCGTTCATTACTGGAGTAAACTTATCCCCTGCCTGCTCGAGCATTGTACTATACGTCTCCACAGATGCAAGTACCACATTCGCAGACGCTTTCTGTTTACGAATAGATTTCCTTCCGGCAATAATCTTAGAGACGATATTGGCTTTTGTAATCGCCTCTGTATCTTCCATTACTGTTCCCTCATTTACCAGACATGCAAGACCGGACATCTGCCATCCCTCACGGCATACCTGCACAGACTGGGAAAGATGTGCATCCGCCATATCATACGGAACCGCATCTGCCTGAACATTGTAAATTTTTGTAGATTCCTGCTGCAAGTTATTTAAAAGCAGTGGAATCAGGTCATTATCTGCATTCCCGTGCTCGAAATCAGAAGCCGGACTTTTGGGCGCTTTCGCAGCCTTAGCCGCTAATTTGAAAATCTTTACTGCACCTGCACCTTCCGCATCCCCCTGATACTGGTCACTATAAGTCAATCCTGGCTGAAAAACCGCATCAAAATAAAAATTAGGGGCTACAATTGGACTGTATTTCTCATTAACGTTATATCCACCATATTCCATATATCATATCTCCTTTACTTCCTGTAATATTTGTTTTTACTATACTTCTGTTCTCTGTATGCTTCTTCTGAAGATACTGCTGTAGGTTTGAATGAACCTGCAGTTCCTCTTACCCAGGTGTTTTTCTTAGGCGGCTCTTCCTTCTGTTCGATTTCGAAGTCATTCGGATACTGTTCTCTCATTTTTTTCATATAGTCATCGGCGCCCACGAAAGTACCATCCTTAAACTCAAGATTCTGGGCCATGAAATCTGAGAGAATGCTTTTCTTTGCAAGGGGAGACTTAATCTTCTGACCATCGAGGAATTTCTCGGCCGCAAATGTCCTCTTCTGGGTCTCAATCTGCTGATTCAGTGCCGCCGTATCGGTCTCATATTTCTGTTTCCATTCATCCGCAGATTTTTTAATGCCCTCAATATCCATTCCCTTATAAGATTCAATGGTGGCGCTTGCCTCGGTGAGCTGTTTCTTATATCCGTCTGCTTCTGTTTTCAGTCCGGTATATTTCTCTTTACTGACATATGCTCCGTCCGACAAATCCACAAATTTAACAGGATTCTCTTTCCTGTCATCCGCACCATTTACTTCTGCAAGTTTCGCATCCACCTGAGCATAAAGCTCATCCCCAAGTAATTCTTTTAAATCCATATTCATCCTTTCCGCCTTCGTTTTTATATCCGGTGTCTTCCGGAGGCTGTACAGTTTATATGACTTGCCGGTCAGTTTCCGAGACCTTTTAAACGTCATAACCGGTATTGGACAATAAAAAACACCCGGGCGTCCCCGCGTGCTTATTTACCATATTTGATTTCCACCCCTGGATAATCCCTCTCTATATCGCAGATACCAAGAAAAAAGGAATCTACCAGTATCCTGCCTTTATCAGACAGGTCATTCCAGATTATATTCATGTATCCATGCCGCTCTTCTACGAATACCTTATCCGGCGTTAAAGCCTCCAGAGATATGAACAGGTTATGTGCAAGTACGGATACCGCAGCACACACAATATCGCGACCGTGTTTATCATATCCTGCATGGCCGCTGATATCTACCCCCGTACGGCCCATAGTTACTGTAATCAATCAAACACCCCCTAAAATTTGGCATAAAAATACCACCAGTCATTTTGACTGATGGTATTAGTACCACATTACTAAATATTGTTCTGACAAATGTTCTTCTTTCGCGAGTTCTATCAATTTATTTTTAGCGTGGTTTACATGATTCATGCACCATTCATACCCTTCCGGAAGTGAATAATCAATTGTGGTCCCCTGATCCAGGTCAACTACGATATGCCCGCTGTTAGCGCTATCCTCAGGTATGATATCACTTTCGATAGTGGTATTATTCTTTTTTAAATTTTTTAATTTTACCATAAAATAACGTAGCCTCCTTATCATAGTTATACTTAGCAGTCGCCGCAATGTGAGCCTCATCCTGGGACATCCCTTTAGACATTAAATCCTTTTCCATGATCTCATGCTTAATCAACGTCAAGTCGTGTGATTCCGGCTTACCGTCTATCAGACGTTTCCATGATTCACCTATCATATAATCGGGATCAAAACGCTTTTTCTCACTTCCTCCTAAATCATGTTTCTGGATAAAAAGATAATCCTTAATTGACTGGATATCCTGTTCAGGAATGCCTGTTGTTTTGGCTATCCTTGCCACATCTGTTTTCATTTTCCTTACAAGGCCATAATACTTCTCCGCATGTTTATTCGCTGCATCTCCGTAAGGATTTCTCGCACCGCTTACTGCTCCTGACTTTATTATACCACTTCTACCTGATTTTACAACTGCTTTCGCGGGTATTCTCCCACCTGCCATCCGCCCGAGCCCGTCCATATAGACACGCTCCATCTGTGGCTGTAGCCCCATGATTTTTGAAAACCCCTTGTACTCATGCAGAGTCTGCAGATACTTCGCTTGAGCCGCCAGTACCGCATCATGGTCACCACCTTCTTTCAGGTACTTGATACGTTCCCGCTGCGCCCGCATAGTTGTCTCCATCTCACGCTGTCTCTGTCGGCAGGTATACCCATCATATTCCTTACCCCGGTATCTCCTGATCCTGGCATCATCCTCGCGGATGTCTTCCAGCATCTCATCTGTATAGGTCCTGGTCGATATACCCCTGATAAAAGGCAGGTACGAATGATTACAGTTTGCACCGCAAAGGCCAGCCACGCTGCCGAGACCACAAATAGACTCCAGTTCTCGGCGGCTGTACACTCTGCCCTGCCAGACTGCATGTGTTGGCTGGGCACCATAATGTGCTGTGACCTCGAAATCGTCCGTTTCCAACTCTTTTGCAAGTTGCTCGTTGATTTTATTGCTGAGGTTATGCACGCCTGTCATAACGGCTCTTCTGGCCGCTACAGGTGCCCTGTTACTATACCCACTTGCGTAATCAACAGAACGGATACCTGATGAAGTCATCTCACGCACCACCCGGCGTAAAGCTGTGTTATAGTCAAAAGCGCCTGACGCAATGTCGAGACAAGCCCGATCAAGATACTTTTGGTAATATTCTGACAGCGGAGTAAAAACCTTTTTTCCATCCCCGTAATCCAGGGAAAATCCCAGCGATCGTGTAATGTTTTTGATATCGCCTTCTGTCTGGCTGACGATTGCAGAGGACAATTCCTGCAGCCAATTGTTTTCTTCTGGCGGTGTGAATTGTCCATTTACCTGCTCATATATGTCTTTGTTGCGGACATATTCCCAGTCTATCACCTTATCATATAGGGCAAATAACTCGGGGTACGTGACATTTAGCAGTCTTTTTAACTCATCCTCGATAAACTCTGATGAATTTCCGAGTATCTTGATGCGGTTTAGCTGATAATCCGCCGTGGATGTTATTTCACCTGTCTTTTTAATCCGTCTGACTACATCGGACATGATCCTATCCTGTAGTCCATAGAAAAGCTTTTCCACCTGCAGGGGCAGGCTCCCCATTTCCTCCGGTCTCATCTACATCACTCCTGTACATCATCCGGGAATTGGATTTTTGCAAGTGCTTTGACCGCCTGGTCCTCTGTCTCTCCATATCGCTTCATACGGAATTCTACCGGTCCTATGATTCCGGCAGCCAGATCAGCTCTGAGTTGCTCCAGCTCATACTTTTTATCGACAATCAATGAGTCATCCCAGTCACAGGACACCTCTACTTTTCCAGGCGGGGCAAGCCCGCCCATATCAACCCAGACCTCAATTGCCTTTACAAGATACCGAATGGCCTCCTCAGTGCTATTCTGGATGTCCTTAACCGTAGAATATGATCGCTGCTTACTGCTCTTTATCTCTTCAGCAGTCTTTTCTACATTCTGTGGATCTGACAAAGTACCATAAGCAAGACCGCTGTTAAATTCTACCTTTTGGATTATCCTATTGTACCCGTTAAAAAAGCTTTCATCCCTGATTTCCGGGGAGTATACATTGAACAGAGGCTTTCCTGTCGTATGGTCTGCAATGCCATTACCCATAGGATAATACAAACGCTCCTGCCCTTTCGGGAGGAGCACCTCTCCCTGCCGGTTCTTTTTGAAGTATTCGTTTGACGCCTGAATAGCAGTCTCCTTTGACCGGTACTCCCAAAGAGCTGCTCCATACATCTCATCCGCATCCTGTATCTGTTTTTCCGCCCGGGAATAGACCGCTACCCCCAGTGGGGAATCAGGATCTACGTTATTGGCAAGCGGGATTTTAAGATAAGAAAACAATGCGCAGTCCGCATTCCTGAACTCTTCATATGGGGATATATCTTCCCATTCATCGACATCCTCCAGCTTGATCTCCATACCAAGCTGCACAATCTCATCTGTTTTGACAATCGCTTTTCTGCTGACAAATGCCCGATTGATGACGATGTATTTATCTCCCTGCAGACTGTGGTATTCCAAACGCGTGTATAACTTCTTCCCCTTGCGTTTAAATTCCGGGAAGATAGCTCCGGTCATCGTACCGGATGAATCAAACTCCGTCGGATAACAATTACCGGCCCGTACGATATCTACAGCCACCTTCTCCCCGGTAAGGTATGGCTTAAAGCAAATACCACCAGTGGCACTTGCAAATTCCACGTATTTGCGAAGATTGCCCCTGAATGGCGTGAGCATTTCATTTATCAGGTCTGCCCTCGGACTGCCACTCACCTCAATCCTGGCCTCATTTGTGACGAGTCTCGCAAACTCACTGCTTATGGCTGCAGGCAGGTTCAACCCCTTGACATCTTTGCTTATCCAGGGTGGCTTATTACGATACATGCGCTGCCACCGGTATATGGATTCAGCCATTTCCGGCGATACCGCTATATCGACGCCCAGCGCCTTTTTAATGCTCTCATACTGTATCACTGCTATCACCTCACTCTCGTTCTGTAAACGGCAAGAACATGGATATTAACCCCCACATACCACATACAAGATACCTTGTGGCATCGGCGGCATGGTCATTGAGCTTTACAACCTCTTCCTTGCCCTTTTCAACGCTTTTGGAATCATACTGATATAACCCCAATTCTTTAATCAGCAACGTTTGTTTTTGCTGGTTAATCAAAATCCGGCGGAAAGAAAAGAATTTCTGTACTCTGCTTATCCCAAGCTTTACATCGTTGAATGCCGGGATAACATCTATATGTGGCATAATCCGTCGCACCTCCTCAATGAGGCCGGCTGCAGAAGGGTCAATAAATACCCAGCTCACTACCCGGTCATACTCTTTTTCCAGCCTATCACAAAAATCTTTCAATTCTTTTGCGTATTCGGAAGGGGATTTCTGGCCCTCTTCCCGCCCGCAATGACTCCATTCGTCCAATCCGCATAACGTCTGCCTGCTGTAACTGACACCGAATGCCTCGAATACCGTAGGGTTCTTTTGGCCGTAGTCAACTCCTACTCCTATCTCACCAATTGTCTTTTTCTCATCTTCTGGGAGTCCATCGTAGTAATGAAGTTCAACATTTACCATGTAATAGACCAGGTCGTCTATACCTATGCTCTCTCCAAGCCATACCCAACGATACATCTTGGGATCTGTGTGCTCCATGACCTCCGCTGACTCAATGAGATCAGGCCCCAGCCAATCTGGTGGCACATCTCTATAATCTGTGTGTATATGGATGCAGTCCGGCCTCCCCTCCATCTTACGACACCATTCGTTTATGGGGGCATTCGGGTTTTTGGGTGGATTATAAAGATAAATCATCTGGAACCCGCCCTGATTTCCACGGACGAAGGTAGCCTCGATGTTTGCCAGTTCTTCCTCTCCCTCGCCGTCATCGAAGAACTCCGTCAGCTCGTCCAGTACCACAAGCTTAATGGGCTTATCCTCATCTATGATACCTTTTGTATCATCCACACCGTCAGATCCGGAAAAGTAAATGGTGTTTCCATTCTTTTTGTAGGTTATCTCCATCGGAGATTTCCCGATTTTGAACCGTTTTTTACTGACTCCCAAACGGTTAATACCGCGTATCATCTCCTTATATACCGTCTTGCGCAGCTTATTATGGTGCTTGCGCAGGACAACGCAGGATGCGTTATGCTCATCCATAATCCGGAAATCTGTTGCGATACTCACATAGCTGGACTTTGTTCCTGCACGCCCGGAAGTAAGGATGATATGCCTATGCGTCCGGTCATTAAACAAAGGGAGATACTTCGGGATGACTATTTCTGATATCTTAATTTTCTTCTTTTGGCGCATCATTGACTATTTCCACCCCGTCCTCTCCATCTTCATCTTGTCCGTCTCGATTCAGCTTATCAACCTGGGCTTTCATTTGCTCTGTCTTCGCCGCCTGTTCCTTTTCGTCGGCCTCCGTATGGCTGCTCTGTCCAGCGTATTTTGCCAGGGCCTCATATGCTTTTACATCACCATTTTTTAAAACCTCTACGGCCATTTTCATATGCATTGCCATTCCTACCGTAGGTTCAAGGCCCATAGCTCTCATTTGATCAGATATATCACCATCCGGAAGTAGCGTTGTCAAAAGCAGATTTATGTCTCTACGGAAGTCCGCCTTCCGGCGCCTGGCCTCACCCGATGCTCTACCGGCCTTTATCGCAAGCTCCCGCCGCTCTTCCGCGGTTCGCTTATCAAATCCATGATCCTTTATGTTTTCATACCCTGCCATCACCTCACCTTCCCATCTGATAAATTTATAATAAAAAAGGGCGTCCAACTCTAAGCTGTACACTCTTTCAAAACAATGCGCTATTATATTCATGGACATTAAATTAATTAGAATAATTCTCCATTTCTCCTTGACATCCACGTATTTACGTGGTATGCTATATCTATAGTAAAGGAAAGGAGGAATGCAATATGGATGACATAATAAAAGCGCTCACCATCATCTGGTTGATAATCCAAATAGCTGACCGGCTCTCGGATATACTGGATGATAAGTAAGCGCTGAGGGGCGAAAGCCCCTCCCCCTTGTGGGTAATGTCATTATACCATATTGTAAACTAAAATGAAAGATTTATACCAAACCACAACCACATTATTGATTGTCTTCATCACCCTGAAACTTATTGACTTCAGTAATCTGTCCCTGCTTGATTGTATCATCCTGGTTCTCGTAGTAATTCTTTTCATTCTGTCAATCATATCTTTTGTAAAGAAAAGAGGTGACAAGGATTGAATCTCAAACAAATAAGGACTGAAAAAGGACTGTCCGGCCGTGCGCTCTCCGAATTAAGCGGCGTTCCCCTCCGAACCATCGAAGATCTGGAACGCCGTGGAGATGGGCGTGTTTCAACGCTGATACGTTTGGCCGATGCTCTGGGCGTAACACTGGATGAACTTTGTCGAGAACAGGCGGCTAAATAGGCCGTCTGTTTTTGATACTCACTTTTTCTTAATCTTAAATGTTAAAATTGGTTTATCCTTGATTCTTTTATAAATAGCAGTGATAACCATCCCGATAAATACAATGAAACTTGTTTCCGGAATCCAAATTATCAGACATAGTATTAATATCCATGAAAGTAGTTGCAGCATTAATTTTATTTTCCACTTCATAGTATCGCCCCTTGTAGATTATACCTTAAATGGCATCTCAATTGTGTTTGTTTTTAAGCATGAAAAAGAGCTTACCTGAAAGCAGACGCTATTTTGAGTTTACTAATATCACTTATTATAATGCGAATTAAGATATTGAAGTATTTCATTCTTATCTTTGATTTCAGAGTTTTCTATAAACATTTGCATCTTTGAATGGATTGATTCTAATGATTCATCACACAATTCCATTAATGCTTTGATGATAAAATCTATTCTCACTTCATTTACAGATTCATATAAAGACTTTTCTAATTCAGTTACTTTCTGATATGTATTTTTTAATTTATAAAGTTCTATTGTATTATATGACAAAGAAATTATATAAAACACACAGAAAAGTATACTATATACATCTGCCACTGAAACCACCCAAAACAAAGCTGACTCTATCTGCTGCGTTGGACCTTTAATAAAAATAATTTGAAATACCAAGAATATAAATACAATTCCAGAAATAAATGCCGAGAACACATAACTCATCATAATATTTTCAATTTTTTCTTCTTGTCCAGTGGCTTCAATAATTTTCATTTGCTTATTATCGAACAAACTCGTTATAAATGCAATACCTGCAACTGAAAATCCAATTAGTCCCAGAAGGCCGCCGCATACAATTCCCAAAATATCACATACTGTCTGTGCAAATACCGAGAAATTTTTCTCAAAATCACATAAGTATAACCCAGCGCAAAAAATAAGAGTTATTATGATACTTATTTTTACTTCTGGTTCTTTAAGATTATACAAAACTTTCCATTTTTTATATTTTTTAATCTCCTGAAACATTATCAGTGCCCTTTCCACTTTCGGCTTTGATTACTTCTTTGCAAGCTTCAACAAATTCAATAATGTCCGTAATTCTTTTTGTTATAGGTTTTGAACTCTTAGTTGAATGATTTATTCCAAATTGATCTATTGCTGATACTTCCACATATCCTCTTTTAGTTGCTGTCTTCATATCCAATTTTGAATGAATACCAGCTACATCTTTCAACTGATTTTGAACTTCCCTAGACTTAATATTTAATCCCAATGTACTTGACGATGTTAATATTACACTTTTGGATGCTAGCTTTGCTTCATTAAATTTTTCTAACGTATTCTCTGCATTGCGATTAATTTCCGCCATTAATTCAGAATCTGCATTAGGAGGCTGTATTCTAAAATTCAGTGTTTGGATGTTTCCAATACGTTCTAATTCATAAACAATTTCTTCTATATTCATGCCTTCGGTAAGCAACTCTATATTAAATTTGTATTTTTCTTTACAGTGTTTATTTATTGCATTATCTATTAATCCTTGAAACGCCTCGATAAACATTTTATACCCTAATCTATTGGCTCTCGTAAACCCAACCGTTTCGTTTAAAACATCAAAATAAAATTCGATTGCTTCATCGCTATCTACATTTCTCATCTCTAACCTTTTTGTCTCAGCATTATATTTCTTGGCATGTAGCGTAGCCTTTTTAAAAACATACCCGCGTATACAATAATTCTTCTTTTCCTGTATACCCATTGTATATGTAGTATCTTTTTGAATAAGTTCCATGCCATTAGATGAAAATTCAGACTTTACATAAACCTCACCATCTTTTAAACAACTAAATAACTCTTCTAAAATATGATTTATTTTTAATTTGTTGTCATAGACGTCATATATATGTTTAGAATTTAAATTTATTTTGGCAAAATAAATTACCATTGTAGAATCCTCCAATACATTTTTTACTATTTTACACCAATTTGTGGCACATTACAACATTTTAATGCATTGAAGATATCCTCATTATAGAACATTTGTTCGCATTAATCAATTATTAAATGTCACGAAAAAAGCACCCAACCGAAGTTGGGCACTTTTCACAAAAATGTATTGGGGGAGTATCGCCTTCCGGCGAAGCAGAACATCCGGAATCGAACCGGAACCCAAGGCGCGACCCTGTCCATCTGCCATTGATGGTATGCTCCACACATTGCACCGCCGTAACGGTGCTGCTATCCCAGACCTGGGACATACGGTTTAACGATTTTACCGCAAACGTTATAGTAGTCACGCAACCCACCCCGTACTACTCTGGCAACCATAAGTTCCTTACATTGCCCCTACCCAAATACCGGACGTATCATCTGATACCGGCTAACCAGCCACCGAGCTATGACACCCGGCAGCCGAACAACAAGAGGAGGATAGTCCACATCCGAGTGAGCCGTTTGCTTTCGCCCACTGGCTCTATTGTAATAATAACACTTATTTTGGTTAATTGTGTTAATCTTTCAAATACTGGTCGATGATCTGCGAAACCCTTCCCCTGCTATAACCAACCTCATCCGCTATTTCATGTTGCTTTATCCCTTCTATATATGCCATTTCAAAGATTTGTCTTGCGTTACTATCTGGAATTACAGCAATAAACTGCTCTATTTTCAAAACTGCCGCCCTAATCTGTTCCTGTCTTTCCTTCCTGATTCTAAGCCGCCGTTCAATCTCATATGCTTCCTTTGGCTCATCCATCTGAACGGATGTCCTTACCTCAGTATATGGAAAGTCATGGCTGGAACCTACCACCTTACCCATAACAGTAGGGACCTGTGATGCACGTTCATATAGCTTGTCTATGGCTTTGTCATTCAGGATCTGCTCCTTTAATAGCGCTCTGTACTGTCTCAGTGTCTTTTTGTCCATTGCATCACCTCCAGTTTTGCATCTCTTTGCTCGCATTTACCAGGGATGCTTTTAAATCTTCTCGCCATTTATCCGTCTGATTATATTTAAACGGACAGTTCTGATATTTTTTATATGTATCAAGCATCTTGTTTCTGTGTTTTAAAAGCTTTTCCTGCATGTCTATTTCTTTGTACAGGGCAAATGCTATTTTAAGTATAATCAACATCTCTTTCATCCGTTACCTCCTGTCCATCATCTGCATAAACTCTTGATACTGATAGCTCTCACAGGCTCCTGTTTTATGCCGGAGGAGAATGTGGTGCTCATACAGATTGATAACCTGCATCCGGCGGCTTACCTTTACGGTCCTCCGTCCCTCGTCCTTAATGTCTATGATTATATGTACTGTTTCTCCACGTTTTACGCCGTACCGCTTTTCCCGCGCCCTTATGTTTTCCTCCCGCCTGATCGCGGGTAATGCCTGATCGTATGTAGGGTCCGGGTAGCCTGATCCGTTTCTTCCCATCTATCTTTCTCCATTCCAGATATTCTAAGACCGTCATTTGTTCCATCGTATTTGCAGTTCAAGATTTAATTCTTCTTTTATTGTTTGGATATAATCATCCCAGGTGCAGAAATCATCAATCATGCACTCAGCCTTCTTATTCATCCGGTCAATAAACCTCTGGCAGCGTTTCTCACCGAATCCAAACTCATCATGAAGAACGGCAACTGTGAGAATTGTAAAGGTATCCATTGTCATTTCTTTAATTTTCTCACTGGCCGTATTTAAATCCTTCCTGGACAAATTCAGGGAAATTCCTGTCAGATTCCTGAATTTTATTTCTTTTTCCAATTCTTCTATGCCGCCCTGCCCGGCGATTTTTAATGCATATGCCATTCCTTCTGTCCTGGCCTGCATCTCCTTATTCCGGCTGCTCATGGTCTTCCACCTCCCGTTCCTGTTTTTCCATATACCATTGGAATATCAGACGGTTTACCATATGCGTAAATCCTATAAGGTCCATTTCGTCATCACCGGTTATCGAAGTATATAAGAGATTTACCGCTATAATCATTGCGGTAAAGTCATCTGTAAGGTTCTCCTCTTTCAGTTCTATTTTTGGCATTTCAGTGCCTTCTCTTTCATCTGCATCTAAATATAAGTCTCTCAATGCTGTCACAAACTTTTCTACTCTTTTATTAAATTCATTTTCATTCATTTTTATTTTCCTTTCACAATTCTTTTATCTTTTTACCACAGTTTCATCACATTTTCCCGGTATAGTAATACTCAACAAAGGGCAATAACCTTTTTCATATAGACTTTTCTTTTTCATACTGCCGGGCCTGCTGACCCGGCCCTCCTTTTTTTGAAGAATAAATTTCGTAGTAATCTAGATTTCCACTCTTTATGAGAGTATAATAGACCAAAGGGAGGCGATTCTTATAGATAAATACACAAAGAAAGCTTTAATAGAAGGTATTTTATGGCTATTACTTTTGTTGTTTATGTTTATTTGTCCAGAATTTATGCCGGTTATTGGTTTAGTAATACTTGGAGTTTTTCTTATAAAAGTGATAGGCAAATTCTTCGATTCACATTTATAGTGTTTCGTTATACATACTCGCACTGATCATGCACACACTCAAAATCATTACACATAGACTAATCCTCCATTTCTGCCAGCGCCTTTTCAGCAACTTCGTGGGTGAGGAATACAGTCATTCCAATCTTTTTCAAATCCGAGAACTTAATATAATGTTCTTCTATCTCCCATGCCCCTTCCCCACAGAATCGGTATATCTCATATACTTTAGTATTCTCATCCATTTTACACGGCAGCCGCAACAGTAGGCCCTGCTCCTCATCTCTCTTATACCCCATAAGCTCTTTAGCCTGGTTTGCATAGGCCTAATCTATTGCTCTAATCCGCTCCGGGGCAAGACCGGTGTCCTCGTACTTTTTGAGCTGCCAATATAATGTCATGGCATTTTCTTTAACCGCTCTTGCATCAACTACGGTCCTTCTCCATCCCCCGTCTATTTTTTCATCAGGAATCGTTAATCTATCCATTCCTATTCCTCCATCCCTTTCCGGGCCTCCCTTATTTTCTGCACACACCGGACAAAAATCAAATCCCCTTATTCTCGTCGTACAATCAACACAAATCTTTTTATCACAAGTTAATGCGGTTGTACTAAACCCAAGCCCTCTGGCATGGTGCACAATTTTTTTTGCTGGCATATCGCATAACAGCGTTGCCTCATTACCACAAAACTCACATTTTGACATTTAATTGCCTCCTATTACTCAAAATAGGCTTAACTGCCCATCAATCTCCTGTTCTGGTTCTTCCGGCGCCACCATCCCCGGCAAGTGCCCCATCCCGAAGAACTTACATGCTACCCAACTCGGCTGCCAGTGCTTAGTACCCCCGGCCTCCTGGTATAGTTTGCAGTCGTAATGCTTCCCGATGCTGGTCAGGTTAGGGCACTCGTCACAGTATCTCGGGCTTGCGGTGCCTCCGGATCTCATATACATCTCACTGATTGCTCTCATTTGTGATCGCCGCCTTTATCTCTTCTTTCACATTTTCTATCACTGCCAGAGCCTCTGACAGCTCATATGAGCCATTTTGCAGACGTTGGTCTACAACTTTACGCCTGAGGAGAGAAACTGTCTCCTCGAAGCTCCCACAGTATCCTATGGTGTCGTAGATTTTATTTCCTTCCTTGTCCGTCTTTCCTTTATCGACGGCAAGGGTAAATCCCATATTGTTTGTAAGTGCATAATAATTTTCAATCAGGTGTACCATGTTATACCTCCTTCAATAATCCTTTTTCTTTCATTCTGCTTATCTGCCTGTTAATCTTTTTATTCATACTCTCCTGCACGGTGGTCTGTATCCCCATGAGGTATTCTATCTGCATTATCATAATGCGGACATCTCCTGCCTCTTCCGCTATATGTTCTATAGTATAACGATGCTGAGGGTCATATTTTGCCGCCGCAGTTACCAGTTCACCACATTCTTCCATCAGCTTTATTAGCTGATTGTTTATCCCATATTTTTCCGCAATAAGCTTTATTTGCTCAGTATTCTGATTAATCATACCTTTATCCCCTATCCAACTACATTATTTAGCATGTAATCTGCATTTTCTCTGGCTATTGTCTCCCGTACGCTCTCTTCCGGGAAGTGAATCTGAAATGTGTTTTCCTGCAGCCGGTTTGTGATCCTGCGGTCATAGTTCAGACCGTCGAGCGAGAAATTACTCGTCAGGATGGTTGGAAGCTTATTCAGATACCGTTCGTTCAGAATCTGATAGAATTTCTCCCTGATCCAGTCCTTTGTCTCCTCTGTCCCGAAATCATCAATTACAAGGACCTTAACTGTCTGCAGTGCATCCAGCAGATAGCCTTCCTGTTGCTTATTTCCACTCTGTCCCCAGGTACTCTTGATTTCCTGCAGGATATTCAGGGATGTGGCAAACTTGACCTGTATGCCATGCTCATGCATAAGTGCATTTGCAATACTAGCAGCCATACGCGTTTTACCGGACCCCTTTTCTTCACTCCACAGGTACAGGCCCATGCCTTTCTCTATCATAGCGTCCAGATTATCCAAGTAGAATTTAACTCCCTTGCAAGCCACGGCAGCTATTTCCCTGGATTCATCCCTTGTATATCTCCGCAGATTAAATGTGTTGAGCCTTATTTCTTTAAGGCTGTCAGGTAATTCTGCAAACTGAAGCCGTCTGTCCATCACCTTCTGCTCCCGGCACTTACAAGGGGTGGCGTATTCAACTCCGTGCTCGTCATGCTCATACACCCATTCTTCCCCGTGGCAGATTGGGCAGGTATCACCATTCAAATCCTTCTGCTCCGGCGCCCTGCTCAATTGCCCGTCGCACAATGTCTGTTTCATCCGGTTCAGTGTTTCTTCCAGGTTCTTCAATCTTCTTTCCCCCTTTCTGGTTTAGATACCCTTCAAATTTTGTACCAAACAACGTAGCCGGCCTAAGATACTTATCCATATCCGCCCCTTTCCATTCGGCAGACTTGATGTCAATAACCCTACGAAAATCATCAAAAGTAAATCCATCATTAATCCTGGCTCGTATCAGTCTCCGCGTGTCCTTGGACCCCACCTGGAACGATTTCCCGGTACGCATATTCAAATACTCAACGATTTCCTTGTACTGGTACTTGGAATCGTCTGCCACAGGCGCATTAGATGTTTTATTATTTACCTTCTTTTCATTCTCTATATTCTTTTCATTCTTGTTTGTGGTCACTTGCTGGTCAGTTGTTGGTCGTTCGCTGGTCATCTGTTGGTCAGTGTGCTGGTCAATCTTCTGATAAGATTCCCAGTTAAGTATTGTAATTAGGCTATTTTTGTTACTTGCTTGCTGGTCAATCTGTTGGTCAGTTTTGAACGCGTTTAAGATTCTTTTCACCTTACTTTCGTTCACAGATAAATCGGCAGCAATTTTAAGCCTGCCGGTTATCAACTGCCCAGGCTGCAGCATTATTTTCTCGCCCTTAAATATCGCTGGACATGTCCCATGCGAGGCTTTCAGGAGGAGGTATACCCATACCGCCAGATGATCAGCATCTTTGCAGACCATAGGATTATCAAGCGTTTTCCTATGTAGTTTTACCCATCCTTCCATCTGTATCCCCCTCCTCACTGATATATCCGTCGTAAACCTCCAAAAAATCGTAAAGGGGTATAGTGACAAAGGTGTTTGGAAAGGAGCGTAAAAGCGTAGTTTCCGCCACCATATTCACAAAATTTACTGCACTCATGGTAGTTAGCCACGGATGTCTATTCTTTTTGTGTATGACCACAGGTATTTCGCCTTGTTTTGCATCACGCTCCGACTGTGCCATTGCATCTGACAGGTTTAAGTTCTCCACCCACTTGCACTCTATATGTAGGCCAGGAAGACCAACCACGTCCGCATCACCGTTCGCTCCGCAATACTGCTGCCCCCTCCTGGCATCATAGCCATAACTTATGAGGAGTTTTGCAAGTTCACGTTCACCCCGTTTTCCTTTCTCTCTGCTTTTCTTCCCCATGCTGCCCCTCCTTCCTCCAGTTACTAAACGTTGTCTTCATGCTGTATATTTTGTCCCAGAGCTTGCCTGCCCTGGAATCATCCTTACTTGTGTATTCCTTAAACTCCAATTCGTCCACCGGGTCCCCCGGTATGGGCCTGTAATAGCCGTTTCCGACGTTTATAATGCAGTCTCCGTTGTGGTTTGCCTCCTCCACTAAAATCCTCAACTGACGGTCAATAGATTCGTTTCCCGGCAGGTTCAGGTCAGGTCTACTCACCGTGTTTTTATGACCGGATATGATCCGGTTGAAATATCCCCGCGCAATCTCACGGGCATCTGTCTGTTTGCTCATTTGCCCTCCCTTCTCCCCGGCCGTAACCGGGGAAATCATGGCTTACAAAGTTACAAATTGTGATATATCATTCAGCGTTTCCTGCATTGGTAAACGCGAATCCGCTTTTATTACAATGCCGTATACATGGTACATCTGTTCAAAGGCTTTCATACCGCGCTGATGGGCTATGGTATGGTGCATCCGGCAGAGACATATCTTACAACAACTGCTATCATCTACCTTCCGGCGGTTCCGGCCCATGCCGATTGCATCTACATGATGTATTTCTCCAGACTTACCACATACGGCACATTTCTTGTGTTTCAGGCAGTAATACAGGTACTTACCTATATCATCCGTCCGATCAACACCAGGCTCTGATAGTGGTATACCGTGTTCTATGACATATTCCAGGATGGTATTGATAAATTCTCTTGCTGTATCCATAGAGCATGTGGAAAGGCTAAAATATTCCCCTCCAGTCCGTATGATATGCAAGTATTTCATCCATTCTTTTTCCTCTTCTGGGAGATAGCCCGTAAAATCAGCAATATCACGGACTGTAGCATATATCTTTTTTCGCTGGGCAGATGATATATGTCGCCCATCGTCAAGCCTCAATTCTGCTTCTTTTATTCTTTTGCGCTGAAGCATATCTCCCAGCCGCCTATCAGGTATATGGATAATCAGGTCAGTACCATTTGTATCTTCCCGGTATCCCCTGATTTGTACTCCCGTGTTCATTTACTCATCCCCATACTTATTCTTGATAGCTTTCATCATATTTCCTGCCTGCTCCCTGGTCAGCGTTTCCCAGGTTACATGATTGCGTTCCAGCCAGGCATCCAGCTTCAAGTTTGGATGGATGTCTCCTAAAAGTTTTATCTGTTTTATCTGTGCATCTGTGGCTTTGTCGCTGTCCGTTGTGGGGATCGCGTTCTCAAACTTATTAAATTCCTCCTTCAGCCACAGATTGAATCCCAGGCCCGTATGTATCGCTACGCATTTTACAAATGAGCGACACATACTGTTCCAGACACGCTGCTGTGACATTGAATTATCCTTTACCGGGTTAGATCCGTTCATGACTGGTGACTGCATCCGGTACACATTATCATCTATAACAACCTCAATGAGAGTTTCGTAACACCTATTTGTATTGTTGCTTTTATCGGTAAACACAACGTCTGTCATTCGTAGACTGCTCCCCGTTTTCGGGTCAGGTATCGGAACAAAGTATGCTTTCTCCGCACCATTCTCATGTAAGAGTTCTACGCACTTAGCCCAGTTCAGGTAAAGTTTTCCTTCCCTCTCTTCACAGTAAGGGCGGACATCTATCTTCCTCATCTCTTCATATGACTTCAGCATATTCTTCTTCCCTCCTTGCCCAGTTTCCTGAATAAAACCATTCCACTAACATCTCCTTAAAATCCTGCTTGTCCTCTTCTGTACCGGACAAACACCGTTCAAGCGCATATGCATAGGCGTCTTCATCATTTACAATTGTGCCCTGCTCAGGGCCGATACCTTCGTAATACATTATTTCCTGGCCCCCTTAATCTTCTCGTTGCCATTCACGATAGTTAATTCCGCGCCATCAGAAAGCGCTATGCAGTAATCTGGGCACGCTGTTACTGTTATATACGGTATGGAGTTTTCCGCAACATCCCGCATCATCTCTTGGATAACCGGTCTATATTTTTGTAAAATATCTTTCCCATCCATTGACTTTCCTCCGTTCTCATCCTATAATGAAGATGAATTGATATTTTCAAGTCCCTGATTGCTTGCCGGCTCCAGGGGCTTTTCCAGTTTTTATAAGCTCGTACAGCTCGCTGATTTCTTCATCGTTCGCCAAATATCTAAGGGCAAATTTCAGGCGGCTGTCTTCGTCTACCAGATATCCGTCATCCATATCTTCCTCAATTGCTTCAACACATTCTAAGATTAGACTATTCATTATTTTTCATCCTCCTTCTTCTGCAATCCCTGGCTGTCTCAAAAGCGACCACCAGCAGGATAAATATAACTATGTAGCACATAACTGCCTGCGGTGCGTCCCGTGGCTGCCACCACCCGGTCAATGCGGCAAGGGCGGTGCAGATCGCGGCGTCTTTTATTGTAGTGTAGTGCATGGGCTTGTCCCTCCTCTCCCGCCTTATCCGGCGGCTTCTCTTCTGTAAAAATCCATTACCAGCCTTGATACCTCATCAACAATATGCTGCGTCTCTTCGGCTGTTTTGTCTTTTGAGTAATCATCGTGTATCCGAATCTCTCCGGAACCATATTTAATTGTTTTTATTAATGCCAAGAAACCACCTCCTCAATGGTTATAGTATGCAGTGATACTTGTACCTGTTCTTTGAGGACCTATCACGGGGACAAGCCCCGTATACTACTCCTCTTTGACTACAGTATCTGCCCCCTGGACAGTAACCCAGCCGTGTTCCTTACGGGCCTCCATCTCCATCATCTGTATCAATTCTGGTGTAATACTTTCTGATTTAAGTCTGTTCGCTTCTGCTTCGCCACGGGCTTTTTCAATTTCTACTGCGGCGGCTGATTCTGCTCTCACCTTATCTGTCTCAGCCTGCGCTATCGCGGTCTGCTTATCCAGCTCTGCTTTTTCAGCATCCTGCTTTGCCTGTTCCTTTGCCTGGACCTTTTCTTTCAGTGCATCATCTAACTGCACATCAATGATAAGAGCTGAAGCAACGTTGATTCCGTATTCTGGTTCCAGCTTCTCATTCAGGTATTCTGTGATTGCCTTGCTCACCTCTGAGCGTTTTGTGCTGTATATATCCATAACAGAAAATTGAGGCGTGACTTCTTTTATGTAGGCGATGATGGAGTTCTGTACCATACTGTCCACAATGGCGTCCCCGTCCATGCCATTAAATTTTTCATACAGCCCCGTCACCCTGTCGGGAATGAAATTGTAGTTCATGGTCATGTTAAGCTTGACCATCCCTCCATCGGCAGGGGCATCCACATGCCAGTCAGCATGTTCCTTCTCGCCATAATCCGACGGATTATTACTGAGTACAAGCTGCTGCTGTGATACCGGATAATCTTTCACCTTATCGGTTGGGCCGACAAAATGGAAACCCGGTCCCAGTGTCTTGTCCTTTACGCCGCCTTTCATGGAGTAGACAACTCCTATTTCGCCCTGTCCTACGTGTGTCATGGACATGACCGTGTATCCTCCACCAATCAATGCCGCCGCGATAATAATTCCTACAATCACTTTTTTCATTCTGATTCCTCCTGAATCTCTTTTTTTATTTTTTCATAAGCCTTTTTCTCTACATCGAATACTTCTTTGTCTCTTTGCATCCGTATGTATATTTTGTGGCCTATAAACAAGATTAATAATGCCGCTATCCCAAATGTTGCAGCGGATAACAAGAATATGACCCACATATCTTTAACACCTTTCTCGATTGACATTTTCTTTCTGTTTCCCTATTCTTTAGTTACAGGCCCCGCCAGGTCGAGTAAAAATAAAAGGAGAACCTTATGAGCGAATACTATACGATTCTTGGAAAATCAGTTAAATGTCCTCAATACAACAAGGATATTGTACTTTCTGCCAAATACAGATTTACACAAAATCCTGAAAATGAATATGAAGTACGTTTTGCATTTGCAACCTGTCCTATCATCGAAAACTCAAAATTGGATAAAGACAATCAGCGCAAAGAATATAAATACTTAGATTGTTTTAATCCTGATTGCAAACTTTTGAAAGACTTCCCTGAATTGTTTGATTCGAGAAATCATCTTTAAAAACGCACTTCCTTTTTTCTATGCAAAACTCAAAATTTTGAGCCGACTCTAAAAGGTCTTTTACTAAAGCCGCCCTGTACGACAATTGTTGGCTTTGTGCGGCTTTAGGCATTTCGTCCATGAGAATTTCCAGATTTAGTTTTGCCTTTCTAATGGTTTCCTCAAGATCCGCAATATTTATAATCCTCTCAGATACAAATACCACCCTCGTCACCTCCTCATTTCTCATTGATACAAACATTTACATTTTCTTTCATATCTCCTATAATCTAAGTTACAGGCGCTGGCACGCCGAGTACATTAGAAAGGAGAATGCCCATGAATTTAAATGATACGACAAAGTACCAGCTTGCAAAATCTCTCACGGAACTCGCCATCCAAAACAACTTATTCTATAAGTATGAAGATTCAGTGGAGACTGCAAAGAGTATAACCGTCTTTTTTGATACCATCGTTAACACGGTCGGTAAATCAGACAAAAATGAGTAATGTCATAGGGACCTGGCGGACACCAGTTCTGCCAGGGCTCTAACCATGTTCGCTACCATATCATTGTTTACATCATTATCTAACTCTTTTTGTATCCAATCACAGATATCTTCGATTGTTTCGTCTACCTTTTTCATCTTCTCACCTCCTCATTTCTCATTGATACAAACATTCTTCTAACATAATATTGCAGAACTAAAACTGCGTAAGTGGTGGAGCATTCCATAGAAATGTTTGGTGTCGTCGGATATGATTTAACTTGTACGCAACTGCTTGAGGCTTTAGCAATGAGCAGGAGCTTAATTGTTAAATCTGCAAAATGCATAGGGTAAATAAATTTAGGGAAAAGCTGGTAGGAACGACACTCCTATCAGTTTTTTGTTTTCTCTATGTAGCATCTTTTTCTTCATCCATAACTCTCCCCAGTAGATAGTCAATTTTAACGCCGCATAAATCTGACATTTTCATAAGTATATTGCTCGGAATTGGATTTACACCATTTAACCAGTTATAGTACGTTTTCGTGGCTACGCCTAACTCCTTTGCAAATTTTTCTTTTGAAAGTCCAATTCTTGCCCTTTCTGCTTCTATATTTGGAAAAAGCAAATTCATATTTGTCACCTCCATTACTCATATTGTGAATTTGTAACTGTAGTATATTCCCAAAACGTAAATTTGTCAATACTCATTTTGAAAATTATTTTACATTCCGTGTATCGCCGGGTTGACATTATGTAAAATATGTAATATTATTTATACATAGGAGGTGATATATTTGATAGGTGAAAAACTCAAAGAAATCAGAGAAAAAACTGGAATGAATAAAAAAGAATTCGCACAATATCTCGGGCTTAAATATACTACCTACAATAATTATGAGACTGAGGCGCGAGAACCGGCATCTGATTTTTTGATTCTAATTTCCACAAAATTTGATGTATCAATAGATTATTTATTAGGTCTTCAGAATGACAAATCTGTCCTGCACACTTACAAATTAAAGGCTACAGAATATGAACATATTAAAAAATACCGTTCTCTTGATTCGTTCGGACAGGAAACGGTATCTATGACACTTGATAGGGAGTTGTGCAGAACGAAAACTATAGCTGAGCAAAAGGAACAAATACAAACCCAAACTGACTATATAGCTAAGATGGAAACAACATTGTCAGGTTCCAATACGTTACGCTTATACACATACTTACAGAAACTTGCATCCGCCGGCACTGGCTTTTACTTCGACGACATCCCAACCGATGCTATAGAAGCGCCGTACTGCAAAGGTGCAGACTTCATAATAGGTGTAAATGGAGATAGTATGGAGCCAGATTATCATGATGGAGACAAACTTTATATTCAAAAAACCAAAGAGCTGACCCTTGGAGATGTCGGGCTATTTACCGTATGGAATGAATTTTTCGTCAAAGAGTTAGGAGAACGTGGTTTAGTATCGCACAATCCAGCCTATGATGAAATACCCGGCACAGAAGATGTAATATTAATAGGGCGTGTTTTGGGGAAGGTGGAAGAAAGTTGACATATAAAGAATTTTTAACATACTTGGAAGAAAATTTTGACGGATACGTGGCCTTTATGGAAAAGGCCACGGAATTTCAGGAGACTAAAAATCAGAAGCAGCCCGCTAAGAGCCGTTGGAAAGAGGCTAAGGTGCTAAAAGCAGTCCGAGAGATGTGGAACAAAGCCATGCAGCCTCTCTATGATAACCTGAAACGAGAAATAAAATCAGGTATTCCTTATAAGTGGATAGAGTACATAGAGCAGCATGAGGTGCTGGAAGGTTTGCGTGATGCAATGGCCGATCTTAGTTTTGATGAAGCATAATAACCATTATATCAGAAGGGATTTATTATGGGGTTGTTAAACATATTTAAACGAAAAGATGATTTTAACTCACAAGCCTCTTCTTATTTGAGCGAGGCCAAAGAATTAGCTGATATTCTAAACGTAGCTAATGATCCAAACGAATATTTTAAGGCATATAATGAACTAATCGAAATACTGCATAAACTTATTTCCTTTGAAAACCATGTAAAATTCAAGGGCAAAATGCCGAGTGAAATCCTTGACGATGTGTTGGATCAAAAAGAAATATCCATTAATAACCTTATTAACAGGTACTGGATTTTTTGTTGCAATCACTCGAGCAGCACTCCTCCATATGACCGATTTCATAAGTCCTTAGAAAAGTATCAAAATCATTTATCCGCTACAAATATATCTCTGTATAAAAGCAAAGCCGCGTCTATTCCTAATGACAATACAGATAAAGAAATTAGTAGAAAGGATATGGAAAGATACAACAGGCGCCCTTATCAAATGTGTGATATGATTTATTATGAGGGCAAAGCGTTGATGCTTTTAAACACGAACAATCAATTTCAAGCACTTCAAGATATATGTTCTATGAATACACTTATGCAAGCCGCTAAAGAATATGCAGAGATTACAGATGATCTGTTTATTTGTACCGAGGAGATAAAGTTTGATTTTAATATTGTAGATAAAGGAAAACCATATCAACGAACAGAGTATTATACTTATATCGAATGTACACCTTTTACCCCTAAAATGAAAGATGCTAAATATCCATACTGTTTACATTTTGCGACAGAAAATTTAAACAAATATCAACCCGACGAAAATTATTTTGGTAGAATATATTATATGCAAGATGGAAACATTGGAAAATCTGAAATAGTGTATTGGATAAAGCATAAGATGTATGTTTTCTATTTCGGAATGATTGGCAGCACTCTAACTATTAAAAAAGTCGAAACAAACACATCTGACGGAAACCGAAAGATTTTATATAAAATGCCGTAGATATGATTTTTTAAATAAGGGGGAAAATTTTATGAAGAGAAAAATTACCGTAGCAATCTGTACTTTTTTAATAACTCTATCACTTTGTTCCTGTAATGGTAAAGAAGATATTAAAGAATATAATATTGATGAATTTATGAATGATTGGAGTCAAGTCTGGCAAAAAGCCGACGATGATGTTAAATACGAATCAGAAGACGAAATAGATAAAAAACGTTTTGAAGCTTTACTTAAATATGGAAAAGAATATGATTTTACGCAAGGCAAAGAAGTTATTATAAAAGGGAAACTCAAACAAATGCCAGATATTAAAGGCCAGAGTTCTTATGTTCTTTTTGGAGATGATAACTACAGTAAACAAAATATAGATTGTATGCTATGTGTTGGGGAAATGAAGAATTATTCCGATATAAAGGACGGAGACTATATTATGGGCAAAAAAAATCTTAAACTTAAAGGGGTAATTTTAGCAGATGAATCGAATTGCGGTTGGATAACCAATTTTGAAACAATATTATCTGAATAAACAAAAAACCGGCCCCTGCGCCAATAGAGACCGGCCAATATATCCGGGAATCTTATGGTATTAGATTTCCTGCACAATCCTTTGGCGGATTTAAGTTTCGGTGATGTAGATTAATTCGCTACAGCGTTTTAATAAATTATCTCAAGGAGGTTTTTATGAAAAGTCAATGTAGAATCATTGCAATTGTGGAGTTGATTTTGGGTGTGATAGGCAGTTTCATCCTGGCCAAAGGCGCAGGGATAAATGTCTATGCTGGAGGACGTAACTGGACCACGACCATTTTTACCTTTTTAATAGGTGTGGTAGTTTCCTATGTATTCTTCGTCGTCCTTTATTCCATTTCTGAAATCATGGATAATCAGGAATACATAATGAAGCAGTTGGAAAAACACGAAGAAAATCCGAATACATCTTCACCAGCCTCATCCGCAAAAGTATCCCGCTCCAATAGTTCCGCATCTTTATTAGGCGGAACAAAACAGGGAACCTCTGATGAGGAAGATGGATGGCTGTGTGCCAAATGTGGCAGATTAAACCCAAACGGTTCTTCCGTATGTAGCTGCGGAAAGCATAGGTTCTGAAGATTAAATAAAGAATAAAATTATTTCTGCGCCTACTTGTTTAATCCGCTTCGGCGTATTAATAAATATCATAATGTACGGGGGGAAAACGTATGAAGAAAAAGATGGTAGCACTATTACTTGCAATTTCAATATCCTTGACGTTCACATCATGCGGAATCAGTGAGGCTGATTATAACTCTGTCAAAGAAAAGAACAGCAAACTGGAATCACAATTAGAGGAATCTAAAAAAGAGGTTAAAAAATACCAGTCTGATTATGATTCGTTAAAATCCGAATTTGATACCTACAAAGAAAAAATGAAACCATTTGAAGAAATGGAAGAAGCCGAGGCAAACGCAAAAAAAGCTGAGGCTGAGGCTGCTGCAAATGCCAAAAAGGCACAAGATGAAGCAACTGCCGCTGTGAAAAAGGTATGGGACTTTGATAATGGCACGCTGGCAAAAGGTGCCACACGGGAAGCTTATGATGCAGCAACAAATAAAGTCAATGCAGTTACAGATGAAGCCCTTAAGACTTCTTTAAATGAAGCTTTAGCCGCGGCTGAAGACGCCCTGACCCAGGCTGAGCAGACTGCTGCTGAAAATGAAGCAAAACAGCAGGCTGTTGCACAGGCGTCAATAGAACAAAAAAATGCATTAAATAAAGCCAAAAGTTATTTGGACTATACTGCTTTCTCTTACAGCGGGCTTGTGGAACAATTGGAATATGAGGGATTTTCAAATGAAAGCTCGACCTTTGCAGTTGATAACTGCGGCGCAGACTGGAATGAACAGGCTGCCAAAAAAGCTAAGAGCTATTTAGACTTCTCTTCCTTTTCTCGCGATGGGCTGATTGAGCAGCTGGAATATGAAGGTTTTACCGCAGAGCAGGCCGAATACGGCGCTACTGCTGTTGGATATTAATAACTGTAATAACTTGGCCCCTGTAACTGCAGGGGCTGTACAAAATAATATATTTATCCGGGCAGCCGGGGGACGTGCTCCCACCCGTTCTGAGTTCTGCAGAAAGGGGTGGTGCTTATGACTACTTATGAGGAATTTATGGTCATCTTGACCGCTGGCATTTTGCTGGTAGCAATTCTTACTTATGTGCATAAAAAATAGCCGTCCTGCCCTAGCAAAGCCGACGACTATTTTTTAGTTCAAACCTTCGCCGGGACGGGTGACGTGCACTCACCTTCCGGCTGTTCTGTTAAGTATATTATAGCAAAATATACAAAAATGTCAAATAATAAAAACCGCCCCGGTGTTACCAGCACCAGGACGGCCCATATCTCCGAAGAGACAAATGTACATCGCAAATGGAACATCATAGACTGTATGGAGATGAATTATAAATGTGAGGGGATGGTAATATGAAGAAGAAAGTATTGTTTACTTGTGTCTTATTTCTTTTTGCTGGTATTCTGTGCTCATGTGGAAAATCTAAAACAGAATACACAATTGATGAGTTTGCGGAGAAATGGAACCCTATTGTAAAAAAAGTGAATGAAGAAACAAAGTATTCAACTTCTGCAGACATTGACAATGAAATTTTCCAGCTAAAGGAAAAATATGCAAAAAAAGAAGGATTGACACCCGGAAGTGAATTGACCATAAGTGGTAAAATAAGTTTCATAACTGTTCTTGAAGATGGAACAATTAATTTTTTATTAATGAGTGCAGACGATCCGATGAGGAACATGATTGACTGCATATCCGATAACAAAAGTTTATTCTTTGTTGATGATAACTCAAATATAAAAGTTAAGGGGATGTTTCTTAATAATAAAAATTGTACCCTCAGTAATTGTAAAATTATAGCTCCACAATTAGAAACGCCGGATTTCAAACCAAATCTTGATAATAATTTTACGTTAACACCAAAAACGTATATGGGAACTGTGAGCTGGAGCCAAATAATTCCGCCATACCCCTGGCTTTTTCTTGGCGAAGGATACGAAAATATAAGTGACGTAATGTCATCTTATAAGTCATTTTGCTGTATAAGAAACGGTGATGAAAATAGTGATTATATTTTTTGTTGTTTCCCTGATGAAATAAAGTTTGAAGAAGGCACAAGGCTTGCTGTAAGAGGAGTTCTAAAGCCTGTAGGTAATGATACTGACAGTGCCGGTTTTATAGAAGTAGTTTACGGTTATTATGTTTTTTGATAAATAAAAACCGCCCCGGTGTTACCAGCACCAGGACGGCCCATATCTCCGAAGAGATAAATGTACATCGCAAATACATTGTATCATCTTCGGAGCAGCCATGCAAGCGGAACAAAAGTTCGCTGGCTGTTATTTTTGTACCCAAAAATCATATCCTATAGAGAGGTGATACAATGAACACACTTGAAAGAGACTGTATCTATTTAAGAAAGTCCCGTGCAGATCGGGAGGCCGAAGCACGCGGCGAGGAGGAAACCCTGGCCCGGCATGAAAGAATCCTGCTTGACCTTGCCAAACGCCGCAGCTGCCACATTGGAGCCATTTACCGGGAAGTAGTATCCGGCGAAACAATATCTGCCCGGCCCGTGATGCAGCGCCTCCTGCAGGAAGTGGAATCTGGTATGTGGGACGGTGTTCTTGTTGTGGAGGTGGAGCGTCTGGCCCGTGGTGATTCCATAGATCAGGGTGTTGTTGCCAGGGCATTCCAGTATTCTGATACCAAGATCATAACCCCCACAAAAACATATGACCCGAACAATGAGTTTGACGAGGAATATTTTGAGTTCGGGCTGTTTATGTCCAGAAGGGAGTATAAGACCATAAAGCGCCGCCTCAATGCAGGCCGGGTATCGTCTGTACAGGAGGGCAAATATTGCGGTAACAAGCCTCCGTACGGATACCGCAGGGTGAAACTGGAACACACAAAAGGTTACTCTCTTGAGCCTATCCCTGAGCAGGCAGAAATTGTAAAACTGATTTATAACTGGTATACATACGGGATAGATGGCGAGCGCATCGGCATGTGCAAGATAACCCGTAAGCTGATAGACATGGGTGTCCCATCTCTATCCGGAAAATCATGGTCAACCGCCACAGTTGCAAACATACTGGAAAACCCTGTATATACCGGTAAGATAAGGTGGAACCGAAGGAAGGGCATGAATAAGATTGAGAATGGAAATGTGGTAAAATCACGTCCTCGTTGCAATGATTACATATTAACAGACGGTCTCCACGAGGCGATCATATCGCAGGAGATCTATGATCTTGCCCAGAATTACCGGAGCATGAATCCACCCAGACCGATAGGCGCTTCAAACACCGTAAAGAATCCTCTGTCCGGTATAATAAAATGCGGGAAATGCGGTCATAACATGGTCAGGCGGCCGTATAACAGCCGGAAACAGGAAGACACGCTCCTATGCTCTTACACCGGATGTAATAATGTGAGCAGCCGGCTGAGTCTGGTAGAAAAAGCCCTCATTGCCGGCCTTGCAGATCTAGTACAGAGTTATAAAATCAATGACTCGCTCAATGATACCAACGGAGTAGACATCATAGCCACAAAGGAAAAAGTCCTTTTGGATAAGCGCGCCGAGCTGGAGAATCTTAACACCCAGAAGAATAGGCAGTATGAACTACTGGAACAAGGTATATACACCACAGAGGTTTTCCTGGAGCGATCAGGCGCCACGGCAAAGCAGATAGATGACTGCGCCGCTGCCATAGAGCGCATTGCCGCAGATCTGGCACATGACCGGGAACTCCTGGAACAAAAATTTAATTTTATCCCGAAATGCGAACACCTCTTATCCAATTACTGGGACTGGGACGCACCTACCCGGAACTCCGTGCTGAAGGAGCTGCTTGAAAGAGTTGACTACTTTAAAGATAACAAAAATGACTTTAAGCGCGGAGATGAGATCACTTTCACCCTGGATATCTACCCCAAAATCCAATAGAAATACCATTGATAACCTCTCTGTACCGACGAACTGGCACACATGGAAATGGTAGCCACCATTGTACACCAGCTTACACGCAACCTTTCCATGGAAGAAATCGAGAAATCCGGCCTCGGTCCCTACTATATTGACCATACAGTAGGCATCTGGCCTCAGGCTGCCGGGGGTGTCCCCTTTAACGCCTGTGAGTTCCAGTCAAAGGGTGATCCTATCACGGATTTGTTTGAGGATATGGCAGCAGATGGTGCAACTTTGTAAGAACAACATTGACTGTATAAGAGATGTTCCCGATAATCTGGCATATTAGCTGCCAGATTATGAGAACCTAGAAATTCCAATGTATTTCAATAGGTACTTCTTTTGTAACAGGGTCTTTTTTTCCAACTAATATATAGTCAATCAGCTTTTCAACGATTTCCCTGTTTAAGTGTTCAAGATTGGTGTATTGCTCGATTAACTGGCGTTTGTTATCACCAGCTTGTATTTTTCTTTCAATAACGTCAAGCTGTTTTTGCGTATCAATAACCAGTTTTTCTAGCCTTTCCTTTTGGGTTGAGAAGTCTTTGGATAAATCCAAATAGTCCTGCTCTGACAAGATACCCTTAACTTTATCTAAATACAACTCACGAATACCTTTGGTATATTCTGCAATCTTACTTTGATATGCAGCAATTTCCTCTTTCAGAGCCTTCTGTTTTCCTCTTACGTCACTGTTAAAGGTTACGCTTTGTTCCAATTCGTCCTTATCCAGATATGCGGCAGACAGCTTATTGATTTCTGTAATCACCGCCTGTTCCAACTTAGGTACAGAGATAAAAGAACCAATACAAGCGTCTTTAGAAACGTGGCGGCTGGAACATCCTAAATATCGTCTGCCATCAGACTGTTTATTAGAACGCATTACATAACCGCAGTTCATACAGCGGGCTTTTTTTGCGAATAATCCGATTGTACCTACTGTAAAAGGTTTTGCCTTTTGAGCTATCAACGCTTGCACCTTATCCCATAATTCACGGTCAATGATCGGTTCGTGCGTACCCTCAACAATGTACCACTCACTTTTAGGACGTGGTTTATTTTGTTTCGTCTTGTAAGACACGCTCCCATATTTTCCCTGTACCATATTGCCAATATAAATTTCATTTACCAGCATATCGGAAATAGCATAATATTTCCATAGGGTACTGTTCTTGCCTTGTGGTGTTCGCCAGCGTAAACCATGAAGCCGCTTGTATTCCGTTGGATTGGGAATACCTCGGTCATTCAGTATACGGGCAATGGCAGTTTTGCCATAGCCTTGTGAAAACAGTGTAAAAACTTCTCTGACAACCTGTGCAGCTTCTTCATCAATAATCAAGTGCCCCTTTATATCAGGGTCTTTTTTGTAACCATAGAGAGCAAATGCTCCAATGTGGTGACCGTTTTTTCTTCGGTCTGTTAGCACGCTCTTGATATTCTCCGACATATCCTCTAAGTACCATTCGTTCACCAGTCCGTTAATCTGTCTTGATTTCTTATTTCCTTTGTTTGCGGTATCCGCATTATCAACAATACTAATGAAGCGAATACCCCAGATGGGAAATAGACCGTGGATATACTTTTCCACCAATTCAAGCTCTCTGGTAAATCTGGATTGAGTCTTACATAAGACAATATCAAATTTATGGTCTTTTGCGTCATTCAATAACTTGTTGAACTCTGGTCGTCGTCGGTCAGAACCAGTGTAATCATCATCACTGTAAATGTTATAGACCTCCCACCCTTGTTCTAAAGAATATTGAAGCAGCATAGACTTTTGATTTTGAATACTGTTACTGTCGTCTGTTTCTGATTGTTTGTTTCTATCTTCTTCTGATAAGCGGCAATATATAGCAACCCTTGACTTATTCATAATGTTTTGTTCTCCTTTTCAGAGAAGACAAAACAAACTATCACTGCTTATGTTATTATAACATTTTGCAGGATAGTTTGTCTATCATCTTGCAGGAGTAGGCTGCCCCTTACTTTTTTCAAATTGGTTTATCAGTTCTATCCATTTCAGAGTAAACACTTTTTGCAGAGCCGCTGTATCAGTATTCTTAAAAACATTCTTGCAAACTACTTTTGCGTCATTTGCCATGAAACCACCTCACTACACTATATTTACAAAGTATGCAAAAATGCTTGTACATTATGAAAGATTTTGTCTATTAAATAAGAAGTAATCAGATGGCTTTGGAAAGCTCCACTGGACTCTCACCATTCCCATTCTGATGGGTGAACCGTGTCATACGGGTGTATCATTATTCTGATATACGGGTCATGGCAGCAACTTTTCCAACAGTCGCTTACGGATCACTGGCGTGGTCGCTCGCTCTTTTGTCCCTCCTTTCATGGGTCATGGCGTTCCAGTCCGTCGGCTCACCGTATATCAAACGTATCTGATTACTTTATTCAGTTTTCAAAGAGCAATTATTGGGGAGCTGAAATGAGGTGGTAGGACACTCCCAAATACCATTTATTTCACTTTGACTTCAAAATCTAAAATTGCCTTAATCAATGCAGCTCTTATTCTGCCTTTCAGTTCCATATCAACCACGATATACATATTTCCGTGTTCATCATAGAAAGGTCGTAAACTGGCTTTTGATATGTAAGCGTCATAGTGATTTAAAATCTTTTCGATTGCCGCCTCATCACCGTCAGCAGCAGAGCTGATTGTGGAAAATGATGGGCATTTCTTTGTAGACTTCATCATGTTTTCAATCCTCCTCGTACATATCTCTTATGAGCTTTAATGTGTGCAGCCTGTTTCTACAAACGGAAAATCGTTCCATTCCCACGACCTCTGCAATTTCAGCGTCGGTCATTTCAAGAAAGTAGGACATAAGCAGAATGTTACGTCGTCTTTCAGATAATTCTTTGATTGCTTCACATAAGCGTTCATCATAGATACGGACTTCTGAACCGAATACATCAAATGATGTAAACTCAACGGAATACTCGTCCATGATACCCATATGGTTTAGTTCCATTTCAGACAGTTCACAGAATGGAGTTTCACGTCTTGCACGTCTGCCAAGCTCTCTGTCGTAGTTCTTTACAGTTCGGCCTATAACCTTGCGAGCCAGACAGTCAAATTGAAGTCTGATTGCGTTCTCGAAAGAAGATGGTTTCATAATCTCACCCCCTTTCCAGCGAAAGTTGCTAAAGCGAAAAGGCTTCTACCTCTTTTCGCACTAACACTCACCAGTGGGGGTGGGCTTTGATACCCAACTTCAAAAACTTTTTTAAAAAATATTTTGCAGCAAAAAAGCACAAGGACAATACGGGTGTATTGACTTTGTGCTTTCCAAATTATTCCTGCTATATGATGTGAAAAACCATATACAAGGGTGCTATAGTCCGCTGAATTTAAACGGATTTTTTTAACAAATTGCCAATGGTCGAAAGTTGTCGAATAAATAAATATTCCATGCGGCTACCTCCCATAGCCGCTAAAACAAAACAACCTAGTCACCGTTAGGTAAAAAATAAAACGGCGGCATTTGTTTTACCGTCGTCTTATCTAAAAGGGCGCAAAAAAGCATTACTGCTGACAACGGTTTTTTTTATTTACCGCCAAGCAGTATTTTTAGCTGTTATTTACGCATAATAGGAACTATAAAACCTAACAATACGTTTTACTACACCTGTTACTTATTCTTTAGGAACAGTAAAATGTAGTGAGGTGATTTACTATGCGTAAAAAAGAAGATAGGTACGATTTCAGAGCCTTTGGACTTGCCATCAAAGCAGCAAGGAAAAAACAAGGTCTGACTCGTGAACAGGTGGGTGCAAAAATTGATATTGACCCACGTTATTTAACAAATATTGAGAATAAAGGACAACACCCAAGTTTACAGGTACTTTATGACCTTGTGACTTTACTTAATGTGTCCGTTGATGAATTTTTCCTACCTGCCAGCAGCCAAGCCAAAAGTACAAGGCGCAGGCAGATTGAAAAACAAATGGATAGCTTTACAGATAAAGAGTTAATGTTAATGGAAGCTCTAGCTGATGGAATATGCAAATCTAAGAAAACAGAGGAGATTTGATTCTCTGTTTTTTTAATGCAATTTCATGCTTCCATTATTTTGTGCAAACCACATAAGACAAATAATGCGACTATTGCAACTATCAATGTCATAAATGATATAGAAAATAATGAGAAATGAAATTTAGTGAAAACAAATTTTAATATCCATAAACATATAGGAATACATATAATACTTGTAAATACAGCCGGAATATATCCACCCCAAAAAATAGATTGCAAACAGTGAATAAATAAATGTATTGTAAAAAAGAGGAAAATGGAAGTCCAAAACAATTTTAAATTCCACAAATACGATATAAATGTGCAGACGATTAACATAATATATAAAATATAGACACTCATAGCGAACTTAGTTGTTGATATGTTATCGAAATGTCTTAATATCTTTTTAACCAAATTTACAGGTAGACGTTCATATAATTTTTCTCTATCCAATCGTTTCACCCATCTTTCCATAAAAATAATTTCTTCAAAATCATGGAAAATAAACAACACTGGTAAAATCCAATATATTTCATTCATTATTTTTCCCCTTTCTATAAGTGCAACACTTGTCTCACTTCTAACTGCATAGTATAATAGCATTAGTGGAAAGTCAATAATTCATTGATAACTACTACAAACCATAGCTGTTTGTTGCAGTTTTAAGAGGAGGTAAAAAAATGTATTCGACACAAAATCCTATTGCCATTCAATCGCAGAAATGGTTAGTTTCTGCGTTATTAGTGTTAATGCAGAAGAAAGCATATAAAAGTATTACAATTAAAGAAATAGCTCGAAAGGCGGATTTAGATAGGAGTACATTCTATCGGAATTTTAAATCAAAGCAGGATATATTAAATTTTCACTTGGATTCATTAACACAGGATTATATAAGCAAAATTTCTGAATTAAATGAGCTTGATATGCAAAAAATATTCAAAGTATTTCTGGACTTTTGTAATGTAAATTTAGATTTTATAATTTCTTTAAGGAGAAATGGGTTATCTAATTTATTATTAGAAGCATTCAATATGCGTTTACCATTCATACATGAGCTATTTCAATCTAAACTTCCATATAAGATAAGTGAACCGAATATTGAGCTTGTGTTGGCTTTTAATGCAGGTGGAATGTGGAACCTGCTCATGAGATGGATAGATAATGGTTTAATACAAAACAGCGCTGATTTGACGCAAGTTTTTAAAGAAGCGTCCCTTTTTAATTCAAAGAGAGAGGAAAAGGGGCTATAATGAAAAGCCCCTTTTAACTATCTAATAATCTTCCAATTACCCACGCTCTTTTCCAACACCAAGTCAAACTGTGAAATCTGTGCTGCCTTTGTCCTCTGGTCGAGGTACTTCACTGACACCGACACCTTGACCTTATCCCCGTCCATAGTGAACAGCGGATTGATTAGCTCGGAATACAGATAGTCCATGTTTACGGGTTTCAGCACACTATCCGCTACATAGTAGGAAAGTTCCTTATCGGTAGAGGTGGGATACAGCTTGAAGAATGTTTCCAAGAACTCCGTCACTTCCTCTGTGGTGGCAGCGTCTACCGTTCCGTCGCTTTCTGCCGCCTTTGGCTCATAGCTGGACTTTGCTGGCATACTGCTGATGGTGGGGTTCTTTGTGATTACCATGTTCCCGTCACTGTCCACATGAACAGCCACCGTATAGGCGGATACGAGGACAGCGGACTTTTCGCCCTCCGTCACCGTCTGATCTACGGAGTAGAGGACAGCATACTCGTCTGTTCCAGCCTGCTCTATGTTCCAGATTTTTACCTCATTTACAATGGAGCTGGTCGGTATATCGCTCCGCACTGTGTCCACGTTCAAATCCTGCAAACCTTTTGTGAGATACCTGCTGATAGCGGCTGTCCTTGCTTCAATGGCTTCTTTGTTGTTGCCCCATGAATAATAGGACTTTGCAAAGTCCTTGACGAAGTTCTCAATCCTGTTCGTATCCACGATACGCTGTTCTATGACCTCTTTCTCGTGGACGGTGTGCATATCAATGGCAGTGAAATTCTTATACACCCCGAAGCTGACGCTGGCAATCAGCACCAGCCAAAGGGCGATAATGGACTTTCTGTGTGTGCCTACTTTCATCACACGCACTTTCTTTGCCTTATTGGGTTTTGCTTCTTTTTCTTTTTTCTTTAATCTCATAGATACCATTTCCTTTCTGTCTTAATGGGATTTTACACGCCCAGCACCAATCAAGTGCTGTTGCCAGTATGGGGTGTTAAGGTCTGTATAGCCAATCGGATTTCCAGCGTGATACATACGGTTATTTCCAGCGTAAATGCCCACATGGGTTACATATGTGCCAGCGTTATACGTGCTGTGGAAGAATACCAAATCACCAGCCTTTGCCTGTGCCAGTGGGATATGCTGGGTTGCGTCGTACTGGTCTTGAGCCACACGGGGTAAGCTGATACCTGCCTTGCCATAGCACCACTGAACCAGACCGCTGCAATCGAAGCTGGTGTTGGGGTTGCTGCCACCAAACACATACGTCCACCCTTGATACTTCAAGGCTTCATTGAAGATGGCCTGTACTGTTGCGTCGCTGAAATTGGGGACTGCCAGATATTGGGCTACCAGACGGACATAGAACATATTTCCGTACTTATACCGCCAGCCGCCATTTTCCTTGATGGAGATTTCATTCTTGTAAGTCACCTTGACACCGCCAGACTTCTCCCTTGCGAAGCTGACTGCCAGTTCAAAGGTGTACTTCTTCCCGTGGCCTGCCACATAATCAAGAAAACCGCCGCCATAGTTGTAGCTCTGGACGACGGTGTTTATATCACAGCCTTTCGCTTTTGATGAAGCAAGCAGAGAAGCAAAATATTTGCACCCCTGCTCGATAGACTGCTCTGTATTTAGAGAATTGGGCGGCAGCCCCAGACTTTCACTGGACTGCATAACGTCCACCGCTGTGCCGCCAGACTCCACCTGCATGATGGCAAGCAGGTAATTCACATAGTCCTCAACCCCGTATTTTTTCGCATACTTCTCAACAGTGGGCTGGTGTTTCAAGACCTCCGCTGACAGGTTCATGCCCGAATAGTCAAATCGGGAACCGAAAGGCTGGTTTCAGCCCCGAATATTAAAACGGGGAGCTGCCGCCGCTTTCCTCGTCGTCTGATGTGACGATAAACAGGAACAGCAGCAGGCTGATAATCACCGTGAAAATCCCACCAAGCAGTGCTAAATGCCGCAGTTTCATTTCTTACGTCCTTTCTTTTGGGTGTGGGTTGCTTTTTTCACAGTGTTTCTATGTGTGCTTTGGCTGGATTTCTGTGCAGTGGTCTGACGGGCTGGTTTACTTATGGCAGAAACAGGTTCTTTAACCGCCTGTGGTCTTACCGGTTCTTTGCTGGTCTGGGAACGGGCAGCCGCTTCTTTTGCCACCTGTGGCCGCTGCTCCTGTACCGTGACCGCTGGCTCTTTGGCCTTGACAGGCTGCTGCTTCACATGGCTATCTCTGGTAACTGCCGCAGGGCGTTCCTTGATGGTCGGCTCTGTCTTAGCCGCTGAACCTTTTGGAGTGGCCACCTGTGGAACAGGTGAACCAGACACGGGCTTTGTGGCTGGACGTTCATGGCCAGGGGCAGCCCCTTTCGGCGCTGATCCTGTCACTTTTGCTTTATCCAGTGCCATGCGCTTTTGGGCTATGGTCTGCCTATGCTTTTCCTGTTTTTCAGCCCGTCCCTGCTGACGTGTGGCTTTTTCCTCTATCATGCCACGCTTGAAATCGGATACGTTTTCTTTCGCTTTTTCCTTGACGGAATGGACAGCATAGCCCGCCTGTGTCGGCATATCCTTGACCTGCTCCTTGACGGTCTGTGCTTTGTCCTTGACCCTCTGTCTGGTATCCAGAACCGCACCGACCTTTGAGCCAGCACGCTTGCCAAAGCTGGAAATGCCGCCAGATTGCTGCTCTGTATCATGGTTCGGACGTGCGGCCTGTCTGGTGTCATTCTTCTTTGCATGAGAAGCCACCGCTGCACCTACCGCACCGCCAGCCATGCCAGCGGCTAACGTCCTGCCGACACGACGCTCCAAACGCCTTGCCCCACGGTTTAGTAACAGATAAGGGCGACGCATGATACGCCTGCCGACCTGCTGGGTGTCCCCAGATTGCAGGCTGAACATTCCCATCAAGTCCCCAAGTTTGAAATAGATACCGCCATAGGTGACGATCTGCAAAAAGGCAATCATAAAGAACGGATACCCTGCTGAAATGGAGTAGAACATGGTACTCACGCTAAAAGCAGCGGTGATAATAAGGGTGATACCTGCCCTCATCATAATCGTGTTGAACAGTTTCGTGATGGCCTTTTTCCCCATGCCCTCATAGGTAGGTATCATGGAAAGAACAAAACTCACAGGCAGGAAACTGGCATAGATGATGAACAGCACTTGCGAAAAAATCATCATGCCTGTAAGCAAAAATACAAAGATGGAAATGCCGATATTGAACAGGAACAGAAAGACCACCGTTCCCAAGCGGCTCATGGTCTTTGTGACGCTCATGTTGGGATTGTCCTTGTCCTCGATTTCCTCTATGACCTTATCCTCTCTGGTGTCCGTGTCTGGGCTGGCAGAAAGCAGACCGTCCACACGGTCAGCCCCAAGCTCCTCCATATCGGAAGTCCCATACTGCAATAACAGCCAAGGCTGCTGCACCTGTATGGAAAACAGGCTGTCCCGTATCAAGTCCACGCTGTCTTTCCCTTGACTGTCCGAGTTGGGCAGGGTGATTTTCGTTCCCAGCGTCAGTGCCGCACTGCTGATGTCCGAAGAAAAGTCATTGATTTTAGTGATGTAGTTGGGCGCATAGGCAATAAAGGACGCTGACAGAAGAAAGACCACAAGGAAGTTGACGACCGCATGGACAGCCTTTGTGGTTTCCCGTTTGATAAGCCCCGTATAGGCAACATAGATACCTACAATAAGCACAAGTATAAGCAGGAAACCCACATAAAATCCCTGTGTGGAAAAGCCGCCAGCACTCACACCAGCCAAGGTCTGGATATTCTTGCCGATTGCGTTTGCGGTGTCCGATATAAAATCCAGCTTGTATGCCTCCTGTACCACATACCCTGTGGCATTGGAGATATACATACTCACTGTCCAGACAAAATTTGTGATGGCATAGAGTCCGTATTGGATAGACTTGCCGATACCGTCAAGCCAGTTCCAAGGCAGCCAGTCCCATGAGCTGTCCACATAGAAATCAAGCTGGTAGTTTTCCAGTGGGTACTTTGAATACTGGTTGGCAGCGTCCACTGTGTCGTCCACCAGACCAGCGGCGTGAGCCACCGTGCCTGTGATGGATAAGAAAGCGAGGATACCGACCACCACCAAGAGGGTGATACCTGCATAGCGCAGGATTTTTTGTTTCCTCATGGGCTTCACCTCGTTTCTTCATTCTGTTTTGGCGGTCTGGTGTCAAAGGCAGCGAACAGGTCAGAGAATACAGGGTGTATCTGGATAACGCCCACACGACCGTAGAGGTCTTGAAACAGGCATTGCCCGTTCTCCAAATCCCTTAGACGCTTCTGGTTGTTTTCGTCGTCTTTATCCACGCCGAAAAATTCAAGGGTGTTCTTAATCTCACTGATGTCCGTGGAACGGAACGCAAATTTCAAACCGATATTGTTCTTCATCTTCTCGTCGTCCACGTCACCAGAGTTCTGTGTCACGAAGTAGACAGCGGCGTTCATGGAACGCCCTGCACGTATGAGCTTATTGGACAGAGCCTTGCCCTGTGCCACCTGCAAGAACGTCCACGCTTCATCTAAATCCACCATCTTGAAAACGCTACGGTCTGAATGGATAAAGTCGAGGGCAAAGGTGGAAATGACAATCAGCATAGCCACCGAGAGCAGCTCCATTGTGGTGTATTCCTCAAACTTTGTGTCACGGTCGGGCAGCACAAGGTCAGCCACCTGTATGACGTTTAGCTGCCTGTCTAAGCTGATGGACTGTTCCACCGTACCATCGGAAAAGAGCAAGTGTGCAAAGTCATAGTCCACCATGCTCTCGATATGCTCCGCTATGTTGTTGGACACGGGCGTGTTTTCTTTTCTAAGCTCATCAATGACAAGCAGCAGCCCATGCCTTTTTCCCTGTGTCACACAGCGGATTGCCTTTCTAAGCACAGGGAATTTTTCACCGTCACGGGAGCTGATACCTGTTAAAAAGGTCAGTATGTCGATGGCAAGGCTCTCGGCGTCTTTTAGGTTCTTCATAATCACGTAGGGGTCAAGCAGCCCCTTGTTCCTTGCTTCACTGGTAAGGTTCACGATATTGATTTCATGGGCGATTTCTGGCAGTGTTTCTTTCCAGTTCCCACGCTCACTTTTGGGGTCTACAATGACCGCACTGCCGCCGAACAGCACCGCATAATAGACAATGAGGTTGTTGGCAAAGGATTTCCCACCGCCCAGTGAGCCTAAAAAAGCGGCAGCCAGAGCATTTGTGACAGAGCCTTTGACTCCCTGTGCCGCAAGGCTGGGCTTCAAGTACACATTTCTGCCTGTATCAAGGTTATAGCCGATATAGATACCGTCATTTTCCCCAAGCTGCTGTGTCGCACCAAAGCCAAGGCCAGCAAGGAAGTCCGAAGTCACGTACTGGATATAATCGTTGATATACCGCTTGCTGGCAGGGATAAACTCCCCGTGTAACCCAAGCATATCCCCGAACGGGCGCACCAATTTTACATTGAGGTCGTCGTAAAAATCTTTTACTTCATCACAGCGGCGTTTCAGCTCGTCTAAGCTATCAGCCGCCACACGCACCACATAGGACAGCTTATACATGGACTCTTTGGACTGGTCAAGGGCAGTTTCCAGCTCATTCACCGAGTCGAGGGCTTCTACCACGTTGCTGCTGGTTTCGTTGTTGGACTCCCATGCGTGGTTATCCAAGTCTTTCAGTTCTTTCTTTTTATTGCGGACGGTCGTCAATGCTTTTTTGTTGGTGACGATTTCTACATTCATGGAAGTGGAAACAGGGAACGTGAATTGCTGCTGTTGGTAGTAGAAAATCTCGCTTGAGGGAAAATCCAGCTCCCCGACGATATTGTTAATGGTGAAGTAGGCCACATACGTTGTCTGATCTTCACTGTCCAGCTTTAGGTATCGCTGGTTTTCTGTAATCTGGCAGCGTGTGGGACGGATAAGGTCGTACCGCTTTACCAGCGTTTCCTTTTTCAGCTTCTTTACAGGAAAGTCATAGGCGTAGTCCTCATAAGCAATCCCTGTTTTCCCGTAGATATGCTCCAAGAGGTATCCGAAGTCTTTCTTTTCCAACCGCCTTATTTTAAACCGCCTTGAGATTTTGCTCTCCAAGAGCTTTTCCATCTTTCGGAAACGGTTGATTTCATCATTACTCATGGAAACAAAGTCCCCCATCAGATGATGGTTGACCTCATAGAGAAAATCAGCAAAGGTCATGGCAGCGGACTTCCTTGCGTTTTTCAGACTGATTTCTTCCTCATTCACCAGCAGCTTGAAGCCAAGGAAAAAGCGGTAGTCAATCTGATTTTCCCCAATCATTTCCACCAGAGCTTCGGTCTGCTCGTCTATCTTTGCACAGGCGACCTCACGGAGTCGGCCTGTGACCTCCTGTTTGGAGCGTTCCTGTGTGGCTCGGATACTGGACTCGGTGCTGATCTGCAAGGCGTGTATCTTCCCGTCACGGTTCTGGGCGATTAACTGGCGGAAGTTGTCATGCACCATGTACTTTTCCTCTGGGGATAAGAACGAATAATTGTAGGGTGTCAGCTCATAGTAGGCAAAGCACTCCCCATCATGGTTGAATACAAGGTTGTTTTCGATATATTTAATCGGGAACATATAAATCACTCCTAACTGCTGTGACAGCGGTATTGAAAGTTTCCGTTTTCAGCTTGACCGTCTTTCCTGCATAGGTCACTTTGGGGCGGAGCAGGTAGCTGATACTGGACTTTAGGAAACCGAAAGGCTTCTTGCCATCAAAGGTTTTCTGGCTCGCAAACCACGTGACTGCCACGGGGATACCAAAGTATTTGAGGAACGCACCGTCAATCATGTTCAGCGGCGGCAGCTCGGCAAACACAATCACCGCAAACAGGGATACCACGAACCATGCCATCTGTGTGAACGTGATGGGGAACGGGAGCTGAAAATCATTGATGGCGTAAATGACCTTTTCCACGCTCCAGATACTTGTATAGCTTCTTATTTTCTTCAATGTTGTGTACCATTCCTTTCTGTGAAAATAGAAACAGCAGCCTGCTTTTTACAGACTGCTGTGCAATGAAATAAGCTGCCAGAACCGCTTTTGTGTTGGTCTGCCAGCCAGTTAATACAGGCACTCAAAAACTCCGTACCTTGTTTCCACGAAGCAGCCCTCCAAGTCAAGGTCACGGGCAAAGGCTTCATAGTCAATGTAATGTTTCAATCGGTCGGGTATCTCACCCAGAGCTTCGCACTCATCAATGAGGTGATAGGCAACGTCCACCATGTCGTCACAGCCAGGGTACTGAATGATGTCGTCCTTGTGGTCGTGAAGTTCCTCTATGCTGCAAAACTGGCAGAGCAGGTCGTCTATCACTTCATTTAACGGATAGTCCAGTTCCTCCACCATAGCGCACAGACGGTTCACTTCCTCAATGGGCGTGTACTCGTCGATTTCAAAGGGCAGCTCATAGTCATGGATTGCGTATTCCTCGTAACGGTCATTCAAGCCGATACGTTCTGCCATCTCGTCATAGTCCACAGGTGGCATGAACCAGTCACCTACAAGCTCACCCTCGCTATATTTGCCTAAGTTGGCGATATAGACCCTCATTTCCTCCATAGGGACACCGCCTTACGGGTAACGGAACACGCCGCTGGAAGTAAAGAGGTAAGCGTCGCTTTGTTCCAGCTCATGCCCGTAGGAAGTAAAGTCAATGTGCTGCACCAGTTCTGGCGGCAGCTCCCCGAAGCAGTGTTCCTCCATGATGAGGTATTCAGCCAGCGCAGCCGAGTCCGACACGTCATAGTGGCGTATCTCGTCCTTATGGTCGATAAAGTCCTCGATATTTTGAAACCACTTTGCCTGTATTTCTTTCAACTCATTTCCCACAGGTGTGCCCTCGATTTCCTGTATCATGCGGCACAGAACATTGATTTCCCATAAGGGCATATCGGGGTTTAAGGCAAAGGGCAGCTCATAGTCTGCAATCTCAAAATCTTCCTCGTGTTCGACACCAAGCCTTTCCTTGATTTCCTCCAAGTCCACAGGGCAGTTGAACCATGCGCCTGCATACCCGTCCTCGTCCTCATGGTAGGGCTTTCTGATGTCGAGGATATATAATCTCATTTCATACATTTGTTATCAAATCACGTCCTTTCTGCTGCTCCATGACAGCGGTTAAGATGGAATACCTTACGCCGAAAACAGAGCGTGAAAAATTTTCTAACTGGTTGAGGGGATAGGCAGAGGGCGGCAGCTTTTTTAGTTCCTGCCAGACCTCACGTTTGTAGCTCGGCAGGTCGGAGATATGTGTGCAGCCGATTTTCCCCTGTATATCAGTAAATATGTCTTTTTGTACCATTCCGTCACCCCCTTTTCATTCCCCCTATGCCCGAACTCCCATAGGGGGATAGGTAAGTTTGCGGCAAGCGCAAACTTATGATTTTAAGCTCCGATAATCTTGTTAAACAGTTGCAGCAACACGTCTTTCACGCCGCCAGCATTGAACACCAAGCCGACCGCAATCAAGGCAATCACCAGAAAGCCGATAAGTTTGCTGAACTCACGTTTGAAGCCTAAGTAAATGCCAATCACCACAATCGCCATAAGCACAAGGCTCTGTGCATTGCTTAAAAACCAGTTGTATAAGTTCTGTCCGAAATTCATCTGTCTTTGCTCCTTTCCATTTCTTTTAAGTGGGTGTCCGCTTCTTTTCCTACTTGCAGGATACACATAAGCACCACACCCATGCCCATTCCTACTGACACCAGCAGCAGGTCAAACAATAAATGCCACATTTTTCATTCCTCCTTGTCGTCCACGGTCATTTCCTCCACGGTGACGGATAGCTGCTGTAAGACCTTTTCCAGTCGGTCAGTCAGCTTTGCGTTTTTCACCATGTCCTTAATGATCGTCGTGTTGTTGAGTCTGTCCAGCTTTTCAGCCACCTGTAAGGTGGGGGCAACCTGCCTTGCCAGCCAGTTCAGCGTCCGCTGGAAGTTATAAGGCTCTGGTTTTGTCGTCAGTTTCAGCCGACCACGGTTCTCACCGATAAACCAAGCCCAACGCTCATTTGTCTGCCATTCGCTACGACGCTTTGTTTCGTCTTTGTCAGCAAAACGCACATAACGGTTGATGATGGAAAAGGCAGTGCGTTCAGCGTCGTGGTAGGTCAGCAGGTCACGCAGCGCATAATAGGCTCGCTCATTCTTTAAGCGGATTTCAAATCGGTTCTTGATGGGTGTTTCCTCCACTGGAATATCGTATTTCACATACTGCTCGTAGTCTTTTTCATACACGCAGAAGTAAACCTCTGATTTCAGCGAACCGATATAGAGCGTATGTCCCATGCTGGACTTGTTTTCTTCATGGCTCTGAACCAGCTCCCCAGAACGGTAGGACTTAAAGCTACGGAATACGGAGATACATTCCTCGTTCCTGCATTTCCTTGTCAGCTCTGGAATATCCAGTATCCCCACCATATCATTGATGGCAAGGTCTATCCGCTTGCATACTCCGCCCTCACACAGAGCGTCCATAAAGAAGTCGTACCAGCTCCTATGCTGTGCCAGCAGGAAGTTTTCAAACTGGCGGCAGCCTTTTCCTTTCAGTTCCAGCAGCACCCCTTTTTCCTCGTCGGGGGATACCAAAACGAAGATGTCCCCCATGTAGTAATGCTCTGGATAGGAATAAAAACCAAAGTCCTCATGTATCATAAAATCCAGCTTTAATTTAAGGATTGTTTCTACCACGAACCGCACGTCTGTGGTGGGAAAACGTATCCTCACGTAATCAAACAACATGGTAAGCGGTGTTTCTGGATTGTACCGTTCCAGAGCTTGCAGCAGGTTTTCTTTCAGTTCTTCGCTGGGGGCGGCACTGCCAGACTCTATCTTATTAAGGTACTGCCTTGTAATGCCAGCAGCCACCGCCAGCTTGTTTTGTGAAACACCGTATGCCAGCCGCTTTTCTTTGAAATCCTTTATCCAGCCAGCGTCATTCAGCAAAATCCCTCCTATCTGGAAACGGAAGTGTCAACTGAAAGCGGTCTTGTTGACACCATCAAAAAGCAGGAAAAGTCCCCGTTTCACAAGGACTTTCCATACTTTTATGACTGTTTCCTATTGTATTTGTGCCCCTCTGTTAGATACCGAGGGGCTTATGGTTGGCGTGGCTTGCGCCACCCCAACAAAGGCTAGTCCGTGCCAGCGGCTTTCGCTTTGCACGCCGCCTGCCCGTCCTGCCTTTGGTCGTTTTTATTCAACCGTCAATTCAAATTCTTGTGGATTATCCACAATGTTGTAATCGGTCAGCACACCTTCTTTTGCTGTATAACTAAAAGTGAATAGGGGTTCACCTTTTTTTACATCATGTTCAGACAGGTACACCGAAGCGTGCAGTTCATTGGGAATACCATAATCATAGCTGAATAGCACGTTTCCGAAGTTGTTTTCCCTGCATTTTCTGACGATCTCTTTTGCACAATCCTTTTTATCGGGGATATATAGTCTGTTCACCACGACAATAAGGTGTTCTTCTTTATAAACGCCTGCTGTGAGGGAATAGCTGTTGTAAACAGACATTTCCCGTCCATTCTGTAAATAATCTGTCGCCATTACTGCCACAATAAATATAGTAGCAAGACCTAATAATTTTTTACTGCTCATCCAGAACACTCCTTTACCCTGTATATACATACAGTGTACTGTAATACATCTTATTATTCAATACAGTTGTATATATAATTAACAAAAAGGACGGGTATAGAAGAATGATGATATACATTGATTTAGAGCAGCTATTGAAAGAAAAGAAGATTAGCAAAAATAAGGTATGTGAAGCCTGTAAGCTGCAACGAACACAACTCAATAATTATTGCAAGGGTAAAGTCACCAGAATAGACCTTGCGATACTTGCCAGATTATGCGAATTTCTTGACTGTACGCCAAATGACATATTGAAGCTACGTTAAAGCTATGGGGATTTTTCCGTAGCTTCTTTTTTTGTCATCTTTCCTGCTAGTTCTCCGATAACAGCTATAAAATCATGCCCTTTGGGGACAAGGGGAGTGTAAAACTCACTGATGACACTTGTCCCCACATCAACATAGCCACGCCCTCTGATCTGCTTCAGAAAAAAGTCTTTGTCTACTTCGCCGAACATCATCGAATAGCCCAGCTCTGACATTCGCCCTAAAGCCACACGGAAATTAAACTGGTCGCGGATACCGTCGCCTAAGTATTTAGCGTCTGGCCGCTGACAGGCGAGTATCAGAAAATAGCCTGCCTGCCGCCCAAGCATGACAATCTGTTTCAGCTTATTCAAGACCGCAGCGTTTTCCTTTGTCGTCAGCATTTCCATGAAAGCCACGTATTCATCAAAAATCAGAAAGTGGGGCGGCAGACCTAAATAGGCGTAGTTTTCCCCCGTCTTGTAGCCCTCTAACTGCTTCATGGTTTCGCTCCGTTCCATCATGCCCTCATAAAAACGGTCGATACAGTCTGTGATTTCCTCCTTTCGGTAGTAGACTTCGGGCATGACATTGGACAGGTCGGCAAGGTCAGCGTTCTTTGGGTCAAGCACATACATTTTGGCGTTGGTACGCAGGAGGGCTTCTATGATGGTAAGGATAAAATACGTCTTACCGCCACCCGTGCCGCCAGCTATCAGCATATGGGGGAGCTTGTCATACTCCCACCAGACGTTTGCCATGAGCTTTAAGCTGCCATTTTCCGCCCGTACCTCATCAATGGTGATACGGTTGGCTATGGTGTCATAGAGCAGGATATATTCCACAAAGCTGTCTTTCAGCTCTTTGGAAACCAGCTCACAGTAAAGCCCTGTTTCCAGCTTCTTTTCCAAGTGCAGGAGCTGGTCTTGATATTTCCCCAGCGTGATTTCAGCCAGAATGTGAATGAGTCCGTTATCCAAGCGGTAGTACACTTTGGGGAAATGGGTGATTTTCTCTTTTGACCTGCTGGCTGGCAGGTCTTTGAAAAAGCCGCTGTCCTGTGACTGCTCGGACTCATACCAGCCATTTTCCAGTATCATCCGTGACAGCT